>Ga0315288_10002070_pt1 | contig 25967 bp, 24 predicted proteins | sample YL17G11_20_MG_FD_203454 | JGI IMG/M metagenome (GOLD analysis project Ga0315288, IMG submission 203454) | Sediment microbial communities from Yellowstone Lake, YNP, Wyoming, USA - YL17G11_20 | ecosystem: Environmental > Aquatic > Freshwater > Lake > Sediment | place: USA: Wyoming | collected... | reverse complement strand
TCAACGCCGCCTTTGCTCTGCTGGCCCTGGCACTGAAAACGGTCAGCCGCTCGGGCGCCGCGGTGGGATTCATTCTCGGCACCGCCGTGTACCTGGGCTATGGTTACAAGAGTTTTCTCATCCTGCTCAGTTTCTTCCTGCTCGGCTCAATGGCCACGCGCTTGGGCTACGCGGCGAAAGCGGCGCGCGGGATAGCAGAGCGGCGCAAGGGCGCGCGCAGTTGGCGCGAGGCTCTAGCAAACACGCTGGCGGGGGCGTTCTTCGCCCTCCTGGTCATCACCACTCACCAGGAAGCCGCGTTCCTGGTGGCGCTGGTGGCTGCCTTCTCGGAGGCGGCCGGGGACACGGTCTCCAGCGAAATTGGTCAGTGGCTTTCCCCGCGCGCTTACCTGATTACGACCTTCAGGCCCGTCCCGGCCGGAGAGAACGGAGGGGTTTCGCTGGCGGGAAGCGTGGCGGGACTTGTGGCCTCCGCGCTGGTCATCGGGCTCGGATTCGGGTTGGGTCTCTGCGGGAAGGGGGGCGCCGCCATCGCGCTGGGTGCGGCGATAGTTGGGAATCTGCTCGACAGCGTGCTCGGCGCGACGCTCGAGCGCCGCGGTCTGGTCACCAATGGCATTGTGAACTTCGCCGGAACGACCTTTGCCGGCGGCCTGGCGCTAGCTCTCTGTCTGATATAAGGCCGGGGCGGGCAATCACCCATGATGACATTCCGGGAGAAATTGGCGCAATTGGGCCAGTGGCCTTTGCGGGCCGCGGACGTGGAAACTCTCCAGGTGAATTTGGGCAAGCTCTGCAATCAGACCTGTCGGCACTGCCACGTTGATGCCGGACCCACCCGCACCGAAGTCATGCCGCGCGCGACGGCGGAGCTGGTGGTGGAAGTTCTGCGGCGGCACCCTATCCCGAGCGTTGACCTTACCGGCGGCGCCCCTGAACTCAACTCCAACTTCGAATACCTGGTGGAGAAAGCGCGTGCGCTGGGCCGCCATGTGATTGACCGGAGCAATCTGACGGTCTTCTACGTCGAGGGCCGGCAGCATCTGCCGGAATTCCTGCGTGCCCACCAAGTGGAAGTGTTGGCCTCACTTCCCTGCTATCTCGAGCAGAACGTCGAGGCACAGCGCGGCAAGGGCGTCTACAGGAAAAGCATCGAGGCCTTGCAGTGGCTGAACCGCCTCGGGTACGGCCATCCAGAGACGGGACTGAGACTCAATCTCGTCTACAACCCCCTCGGACCCTCGTTGCCGCCGGCGCAAAAGCCGCTGGAGGGCGCTTATCGCCAGCATCTCGGCGAGCAGTACGGGATCGTTTTCAACCAGCTCTACACGCTGACCAACATGCCCATCAGCCGGTTCCTGGCCGATCTCCGCCAGCACGGGAACCACACGCGCTACATGCAACTGCTGGTTGAGCAGTTCAACCCCGCCACCCTAAAAGGATTGATGTGCCGCACCCTGGTAAGTGTCGGCTGGGAGGGCACCCTTTACGATTGTGATTTCAACCAGATGCTGGACCTGCCGGTGAACCATGGGCTGCCCCACCACGTTCGCGATTTTGCTGCGTATCTACTGGCCCGGCGCGAGATTCGCACCGGCGCGCACTGTTTCGGCTGCACCGCTGGCAGCGGCTCAAGCTGTATGGGCGCGCTGGCCGGTCCCTCTAATGCGCCGCCCTAGGCGTGTCCGCCCGCCTCACCCGTCGAACGGTGCAGCCCGCAGACCAATTCCCCGGAGATGAGAGCGGACGAGTCCTGCTGACCAGCCAAGGCGCGGCGACGTCTTCTCTCTTGCCTGGAGAATCCGGTTTACAACAGCCAGAGCCGAACGCTAGAATACTGCTTCGAATTGTAGTCTCCGGCGAAGTTCTGCTGCCTTCAGCTCATGACTGAAATACTTGCCATCTATCCCGGCTCGTTTGATCCTCTCACCCGCGGCCATGTCGATCTGATCGAGCGGGGGAGCCAGATCTTCGATCAGCTCGTTGTGGGCGTCCTGACGAACCTGGACAAGGCGCCGCTGTTCTCCATTGAGGAACGCGTGGAAATGCTGCGGGAGGTTACGGCGGGGATGCCCAATGTCTCCGTGGACACCTTCAGCGGTCTGCTGGTGGACTACGCGGTGCGCAAGAAGGCGCGGGTTATCTTGCGCGGTATCCGCGCGTTCTCAGATTACGAATATGAACTCCAGATGGCCTTGATGAACCGCGAGCTCCAGCCCAACATCGAGACGGTTTTCCTGACGCCCGCCGAGGCGTACAGCCACATCAGTTCGCGGCTGGTCAAAGAGATCTTCCAGCACGGGGGACCGGTGAAAGGTCTGGTCCCTCCCGTGGTCGAAGAAAGGCTCCGGCAGAAGGTTTTTCCAAAATAATCCGCGAGGTTAAATCATATGCAATTTTCAGAACGCATTTCCCGTATCAGCGTATCGTCCACCATGGCGGTGGTTGCCAAGGCGGACAAACTGAAAGCCAGCGGCGTCAGCGTGGTGGATTTCGGGGCGGGCGAACCTGACTTCCCCACTCCGGACAACATCAAGCAGGCCGCCGTGGAGGCCTTGAACCAGAACTTCACCAAGTACACGCCCACGGGCGGAACGCGGGAGCTGAAGCAAGCAATCGTGGAGCGCCACGCCCAGGATTTCGGGTCCAACTACACAGTCGAGGAATGCCTGGTCACCGTGGGGGGCAAGCAGGCCATTTTTGAGGCCGTCCTCGCCACCATCAACCACGGCGACGAAGTCATCCTGCCGGTTCCCTACTGGGTCTCCTTCCTGGACATCGTCAACTACGCCGGCGGCAAGGCCGTCTTTCTCCAGACCCAGGAGAGCGAGAACTTTGCGGTGCGCGCCGAGGCGGTGGAGAAGCTGGTCACACCGAAGACCAGGATGGTCATCGTCAACTCACCCAACAACCCCTCCGGCGCGGTGATTCCGCCCGCGGAGATGGAGAAGTTGCTGGCGCTGGCCGTTCGGCACAACCTGGTGTTGATGTCCGATGAATGCTACTGCCATTTCCTCTACGACGGCCGCAAACCCTTCTCGCTCGGGAGCTCCAAGAACCGCGAAAACCTCCTCGGGGTGGGTTCGTTCTCCAAGACCTACGCCATGACCGGCTGGCGCGTGGGATTTGCCTTGGGCTCCGCGAAGCTGATGGGGAACATGCTGAAGCTCCAGAGCCACTCGACCTCCAACGCAACGTCGATCGCGCAAAAAGCCGCGGTGCAGGCCCTGCGTGGGCCGCAGGACTCTGTCGGGATGATGCTGGCCGAATTTGAGCGCCGCCGCGGCAAAATCGTGGCCGGGCTACGCGCTATCCCCGGGATCAAGTGCGCCATGCCCGAGGGCGCCTTCTACGTCTATCCCAACGTCAGCGCGTACTTGAAGAAGAACGGCGTCGCAGATGCCACCGCGCTGGCGGAGAAGCTTCTGGATGAGGTGCACGTCGCTCTGGTTCCCGGCCCTGCCTTCGGAACCGAGGAGCACGTGCGAATTTCGTATGCCGCCTCCCAGGAGCAGATCGACGAGGGCCTGCGCCGGCTGAAGGATTTCCTCGCCAAGCTCTGAACGGCCCATGCCGAAACTCGACAGCCCGCTGCAGCTTTCCCCGGTCTTCAAACCAAAAATCTGGGGGCGCGCGGACCTCAGCCCGATTTTCCCGCGCCCCCAATTCCCGGCCACCCAAGCTGATTCCCAGAATGACGCTGCAAAAGCCCCCAGGGCCAAGGACCGTCTCATCGGCGAGGTATGGATCACCGACGACGCTGCCCAATTTCTCAACCCGCCCATGGCGGGCGTAACGTTGGGCGAAGCTGCCAAGCAGTTTGGGCCCGAGCTGCACGGCAAAGAGTGGAGCGAGAGCCGCTTTCCCATCCTGGCGAAGTACATTTACACTGGCGACTGGCTCTCCGTGCAGGTCCATCCTGATGACGACCAGGCGCGCGCCTACGATCCCGGCAACCGCGGCAAGTGCGAAATGTGGTATATCGTGCAGGCGGGGCGCGCGGCGGAAATCCTGCTCGGCGCCAGGCCGGGAGTGACGAACGACGCGCTGAAAGCAGCGTTCGAAAAGGCAACGTCCCGGGAACTTCTGAATCGTTTCCGCCCCAAAGCGGGCGAAGCAATTTTCGTCCCACCAGGAACGGTACATGCCCTGGGGCCCGGGCTGGTTCTTTTTGAGGTCGAGGAAAACTCGGACCTCACCTATCGGCTCGACGATTTCGGCCGGCTCGGTCTGGACGGCGCCGCGCGCCCCCTGCATCTGAAAAAGGGCCTGGCCGTCACGCGGGCCGATTTACCGGCGCACCGAGATTTACCGCGCCTGGAATTCCAGGAAGCTTACGGGAAGCGGCGGTACGTCCTGGCCTGCCGGTTCTTCGCCCTGGAAGAGCTGACCGTGCGGAAGCGGGCGTCGTTTGCAGGCAAGCGGGAACGCGTCGAGGTGCTGTCCCTGCTGGAAGGCGAAGGACGCATGGAGAGCGCAGCGGGCTGGCTGGGATACAGGGCGGGAGACACGTGGCTGATTCCTCCCGCCACCGGCCAATATCGGCTGGTGCCACGCGAGACGACGCGCCTGCTGAAGTTCTATGTTCCCAACCTCGAAAAGGATTTCCGAGGGCCCCTGAAAAAGCGCGGGGTGCGCGCCGCGAAAATCAACCAGATCGTTTTCGATTAGTGCTCCTATGCGCGCGGATGCCGATTTCGAGCACGCCTACGCCGTGATTCTGGCGGGCGGGAGCGGAACACGCTTCTGGCCGCTCAGCCGGCGCAAGCACCCCAAGCAGTTGCTGGATCTGTTGGGCGGGGGCACACTCCTCGAACAGACAGCAAGCCGCATCCGCAGTGTCATCCCTGCCGAACGCACTTACGTGTTCACCAACGAGCTTCTGCGTGGTGAAATCAGCCGTTGCCTTCCGGGTATTCCGAAGGATCAGATTGTGGCTGAACCCGCGGCGCGTAACACGGCGCCGAGCATCGGCCTGGCCGCGCACGAGATCCTCCGCCGCGACCCCGACGCGCTGATGGTGGTGCTGCCCTCCGACCACATCATCCGCAAGCCGGCGAAATTCCGGCAGGTGCTGCGCGCGGCTTGCCGCTGGGCCGCAACCGAAGGCCGCTCGGTCACCATCGGCTTGAAGCCCACGCGCCCCGATACGGGCTATGGTTACATCCGGAAGGGGCCGCCAGTGGGTCACGCGGCTGGGCAGGAAATCTATCGGGCCAAGAAATTCACGGAGAAACCTCCGCCGGCGACGGCGCGGCGCTACCTGGCCTCGCGGCGCTATCTCTGGAATGGCGGGATGTTCATCTGGCAGGCATCAACGCTCCTTGACAACCTGGCGCGCCGGCAACCCGCCATGGCGCGCAGCCTGGCACAGATCGCCCGCGCCGGCGGGGTACGAGCCCGGGCCACTCTGCGACGGGTGTTCCCGCGGCTCGAAAAGATCTCCATCGATTACGCCCTGATGGAGAAGATCTCCAACGTTTTTGTGGTCGCCGCGGATATCGGATGGAGCGACGTGGGAAGCTGGGCGGTGGTCTACGAGCTACAGCGGAAGGATGCGGAGAGCAATGTTCGCCCCCGCAGAAGCCTGTGCCTCGATTCCCAGGGAAACATGGTGGTGTCACCCCGCAAGTTTGTCGTGACGGTGGGAGTGCGCGACCTGGTGATCGTCGAAACGGACGACGCGCTGCTGGTTGCCGCGCGCGATCGTTCTCAGGACGTGGGCAAGGCAGTTCAGGAGCTGGAGCGACAGGGAATCGTACACCTGCTGTGAGGGCGCTGCTCGCTGCGCCCCGACGTCAAGGCTTCATGGTGGACCAAATCAAGTTCGGCACGGATGGGTGGCGCGCCGTCATCGGCGATCACTTCACCTTTGCCAACGTGCGCCGCGTGGCGGCGGCCATCGCGGAGTATGTGCGCAAGGAAAGCGCGCCGGCTGACGGCCTCATCGTCGGCTATGACACGCGGTTCCTTTCCGCCGACTGCGCGCGCCTGGCCGCCGAGGTGGTCGCGGCGGCAGGCATTCCCGTGCTTCTAGCCGACCAGCCCACGCCCACGCCCGCCATCAGCTATGCCGTGGTGGCGCGCCGCATGTCCGGGGCCATCGTCATTACGGCCAGCCATAATCCTTACCGCTGGAATGGCGTCAAGTTCAAGGCGCCTTACGGCGGTTCCGCGGCGCCAGGGATCATGCGCCGCATCGAAATCCACCTGCGGAAGCTTGACCGCCGGCGAGGGCGGAGACAGAAAGCCAAGGCGGCGGCGATCGAGATGGCCGACCTTATCAGTCCCTATCTCGAACGGCTGAAGAGCCTCGTGCATCTCGACCGAATCAAGGCCTCCGGCCGGCGCTTCGTGATAGATCCGCTCTACGGGACGGCGCGTGGCTGCCTCGCCCGGCTCTTTGACGAAGCGGAGATTCCTTACCGCGAGATCCATGGCGAACTCAATCCTCTTTTCCCCGGCCTGAACCCCGAGCCCATCGAGCCGCACGTATCCGAGCTGCGCCACGTCGTGGTGGAGAACGCCTACGATGCCGGGCTCGCCACCGATGGCGACGCGGACCGGGTGGGCGCCATCGACCGCGCAGGCAGCTTCGTTGACTCGCACAAGATTTTCTCCATCCTCCTCCGACATCTGGCCGAAGACCTGGGAATGCGCGGCGAGGTGGTGAAGACGTTCTCCACCACCCAAATGATTGACAAGCTGGCCCGCAAGCACGGCCTGCCCCTGCACATTACCCCCATCGGCTTCAAGTACATTTGCGAGTTGATGCTGACGCGCGACGTCCTGATCGGCGGCGAGGAGAGCGGCGGCATCGGCATCAAGGGCCACCTGCCGGAACGCGATGGCATCCTGAATTCTCTGCTGCTGGCGGAGGTGATGGCTGACAAGGGCTGCACGCTCGGCGAGTTGGTGCGAGAACTCAGCGAGGAGTTTGGCCCCCACGAATACGACCGGGTGGATCTGGAACTGGAGCTTAGAGTCGCCCAGCGCGTCGTCCAGCAAGTGGCCAAAGGAAAGGTAAGACGCGTGGCGGGTCTGAAGGTCACCGCTATTGACGACCTGGACGGAGCGAAGATGCGGTTCGGGGATTCCGCCTGGCTACTGGCTCGGGCGTCCGGGACCGAAAACCTCCTCCGCCTTTACGCTGAAGCCCCCACGCGCGCGCAGGTAAAGGCCATGCTCGACGAAATGGCGGCCTTCGCCCGAAAGCCAGCGTAACCACCGAGGTCGCCGCGCCAGGCAGCCTCTCCCTGTTTCCGAAGCTCATGCAGGATGCACCCCAGGTCAAACGCTACCACCGCACGCGCCGCCTTTTGAGTGTCGCTGGTTTCCTGCTTGACCTCGCGCTGCTGTGCGCGCTGCTTTTCACCGGCTGGACAATCAGCCTGCGCCATCTGGCGCAAAGTTGGAGCGCTCGTCCTGCCCTTGCGCTGCTGATTTACCTGGTCTGCTTCGGGGTCATCACGAAAGCGGTCGGAGTGCCGCTCGATTATGCCCGCGGATTCTGGCTGGAGCACCGCTACGGGCTCTCGAACCTTGCGATAGGTGGATGGCTTAAGGATCAGCTCAAGGGTTTACTCGTCGGAGGCCTGCTGGCGGCGATAGGGCTGGAGTGTCTCTACGGGACGATCCACCGCTGGCCTGCACACTGGTGGATCATTTCCGCCACGCTCTTCGTTGCCTTCTTCGTCCTGCTGACCAATCTGGCGCCGATTCTTATCCTTCCCCTCTTCTTCAAGTTCAGGCCTCTGGAGAACCCTTCGCTCACGGAAAGATTGCTGGCCCTTTCGCGCCGCGCCGGGAGGCGCGTGCAGGGTGTATTCGAGTGGAAGCTGAGCGAAAAGAGCAAGAAGGCCAACGCCGCCTTAGTGGGCCTGGGTAATACGCGCCGGATTATCCTGGCCGATACGCTGCTCGAAACACTTACGGACGACGAGGTAGAGGCCGTCCTGGCCCACGAACTGGGCCACCACGTCCACGGCCACATTCTCCACGGCCTGGCCGTGCAGGCCGCCGCGACGTTTCTCGGATTCTATCTCGTCAATATGGTCCTGCTTCACCTCAGCGCTCACTTCGGGTTCGCGGGGTTAAGGGATTTTGCCAACCTGCCTTTGCTGGTGCTTGTCGGCACCGCGCTCTCATTGGTTCTATTGCCTATAGTCAACGCCCACTCGCGCTCCATGGAACGCCAGGCGGACGCCTACGCGCTCCGTGCCATCCCGGACCCATCCGCCTTCGTCTCCGGCATGGAGAAGCTTGCCGAACTGAATATGGCGGAGCGCCACCCGCCTCCTTGGATTGAGTTTATCTTTCACAGCCACCCCTCCACTGAGAAGCGCGTTGCTTTCGCCCAGCAGTTCCCAGGGCAGCGGTGAAGACATTCGCCTAAGGGGAGGCGTTCGCCGCCGGCAGGGCTTTGCGGATGGCGTCGAGAACCCCATTGATGAATTCTACAGAGTCTTTACCGGAATAGCGGCGGGCAATTTCCAGAGCTTCGTTGATGACCACGGCGGGCGGAGTGTCGGGGCAGTGCAGCAATTCGTAAAGCGCCAGGCGCAGCAGATTGCGGTCTACGGCGGCCATGCGTTCCAGGCGCCAGTGCGCCGCGTGCTCGCGCACCCGGCGATCAAGGACCTCCACCTCCGCGACCGTACCTTCAAAGAGGGCGCGCGCAAAGCGCTCCACGTCCGCATCAATCTTCTGCGCCTGCAGGAAGCTGGAAACGACGTGCTCCGGGGAGTGTCCTCCCAGGTCCCACTGGAAGAGCATCTGTAGCGCCAACTCGCGGGCTTTGCGGCGAGAACCCATACCAGTTCCGAATAGCAAATCAAAAGGCAAAACTCAAAAATCAAAAGTGAAAAATGAAGAGCCGAGCCTCTAAGCGCAGCCCGAATAGCTACTTCCCCACGAATTTGGCCGGCCGCTTCTCCAGAAAGGCGCGCGTGCCTTCTTTCATGTCGGTGGTGGTGCAGCAAAGCGCGAACAGGGCCGCTTCCAACGCCTGGCCTTGTTCCCGGGTCATGTGCAGGCCCTGATTGACTGCCTCCAGGGCAAGCTTGACGGCCAGCGGCGCGTTGGCCAGGATCTTTCGCGCCCAGGCCTCCGCCGCCGACATCAGCTCTGCTGCCGGCACGACCTGATTCACCAAGCCGATGCGGTACGCCTCCTGGGCGTTCACCGGCTCACCGCTCAGGATCATCTCCAGCGCGCGTCCCTTCCCCACCAGCCAGGGCAGACGCTGCGTTCCCGCGTATCCCGGAATAATCCCCAGCTTGACTTCAGGCTGGCCAAAGCGCGCGTTCTCCGCCGCGATGCGCAAGGTGCAGGCCAGGGCCAGTTCACAGCCACCGCCCAGAGCGTAGCCATTAACGGCCGCAATGACAGGCTTCCCCAGATCCTCAATAAGATCCAGAACCTGATGGCCACGCCGCGAGAGTTCCTGGCCCTCCAAAGGCGTCAGGGCGGCAAGTTCACCAACGTCGGCCCCGGCCACGAAGGCCTTCTCCCCCGCCCCGGTCAGGATCACCACTCTCACCTCAGCATCGTTTTGCATAGCCTGGAAGCAGTCGTGCAGTTCGTCCATCACCTGGCGGTTGAGCGCATTCAGTTTGTCAGGGCGATTGACCGTAAGGTAGCCGATGCCTTCGCGTTTCTTGTAGAGCAACGTTTCGTAGGCCATGAGAAGCTCCCACGTTCAGAAGTCCGCGCCTGGGCGCAAGCCTCGGCACGCCGCCCTCTTCCGCGGGTGCCCTCAGGCTTGCCGGTCATTGGAGCAGTTTGTTCACTTTCGGGTTCTTCGGATCGGCGTAGTCGTAAAAGCCTTTGCCGGATTTGCGCCCGCACATTCCCGCCAGCACCATCCGCTTCAAGAGTGGGGGCGGGGCAAATCGGCTTTCTCGAAATTCGTTGAACAGGATTTCCGTAATGTAGCAAGTGGTGTCGACGCCCACCAAATCCATCAGCGCAAAGGGGCCCATGGGATGGTTGCAGCCGAGCTTCATTCCCTGGTCAATATCCTCGATCGTTCCCACACCTTCTTGGAGAGCGCGCACGGCATCCACCAGGTAAGGGATAAGGAGCCGGTTGACGATGAATCCCGCCCGATCGGTAGTTAAGACGGGCGTCTTCCCCAAGCGGCGCGCAAAATCGAGACCCAGTTGGGCTACCTCCGGTTCCGTGACCACCGTCCTGACCACTTCCGCCAGCTTCATCAAGGGCACAGGATTGAAGAAGTGCAGCCCCAGGAATCGTGTCGGGCGGCGCGTGGCGGTCATCAATTCGGTGATCGAGATAGAGGAGGTGTTGCTGGCCAGAATAGCCTCCGGCTTTACAATCCGGTCCAGCTCGGCGAATAGCTCCTTCTTGCGGTCGAGATTCTCGACAATTGCCTCTACCACCAGGTCGCAATCGGCGAAGTCTTGCAGCGCTAAGGTCGGCTGCAAGCGGCCGAGGGCCTGCGCTTTCTCGACAGCCGTCAGCTCACCCTTCTCTACAAACTTGGCCAGCGATCGAGCAATGGAAGCCAGCCCCCTATCCAGCAGTTCCTGGGAAAGTTCCCGGACCACCGTAGGGAAGCCCGCCACGGCAGCGGCCTGCGAAATCCCTGAACCCATCAGACCACAACCCACCACACCTACCTTGTGAATCTCCATCGTTCAACTCCTTTGTTCAGGATCGAGGAATGATGAGGGGGAAATCCGGTCACGGCAGGCTGTCCAGCCCGCCTATCCTGGCCTGCCCATAGCAGGAATAACCTGCTCCTATTTTCTGCCCCGCCGGAAGCCGCGGGCTGCTGGCTGCCTGTGGCGCGGTCAACCTTCGAACTTCGACAGCAGGACTCGCTTGCCGCCTTCTTGGCGCGCTCGCTCCAGCCCCGCCTCCAGACGGTTGATGACCTCCGTAACGCTGTCCACAATGTCAGACTGCAGCCCCAGCGGAACTTCGCAAACGGCGCAGCAGTAACTTGGCGGTGCCGCCCCATCCACTTTCACCTGGGAAAGAATGCGCCGCAACTTTTCCACGGCCAGGCCCCCCTGGGCCAGCGCGGTATCCGGAAAAACCACGGCGATGGCGCACGGGTTGTACCGAATGGCGATGTCGTTCTGCCGGAGGTTTCCCTGCAGGGCTTTCGCCACTTGCAGCAGGTACCGCTGCATGCCCGCGTCCCCCAGCGTCTTGATGAGCCCCGTGGCGTTTTCGGGCTCCAGAAGACACAAAGATAGGGGCTGCGACGCCTCCTTCGCCCGCGAGGCCTCCGAGAGGAGGCAATCCAAATAAGCGCTGCGCGGCAGTAGGCCCGTGGTCTGGTCGGACCCGGCGACGGAGCGCACCAGCCGTCGCAATTTGCTGTTGTTCACCGCAATGGCCACCTGGGTCGCGATAGCTTGCAGCAGAATCCCTTCGCTGGGTGCCCAAGCACGGCGCCCCTCGCACTGCTCCACCAGGAGCAGGCCCACGGCCTGGTCCTTATCCATCAACGGCAGCGCCAACAGGGACTGGATCCTAAGCTTCTGCAGGTGGGGCATGATGGAAGCCAGCACAGGGAATTGTGTCACGTCCTCCATCATCCAGCCGTCCGGTTTAGTGGCGGCCTGATGCATCAGCGCCGTGTACAGGCTCAACGCGGCGGCCACATCTGACGACTGCGCAGCGGGCGAGCAATACTCCACCGTCAATGCCGGGGGGCGGTCGGCAGCCCCCAAGCCTCCCCAGCAACGGCTAGCATTCAGCGCTCGGCCGAGCTCGTTGACCGTCACCCGCATCACTCCCTCGGGAGTCGATTCGCGATAGATGCGGGCCGTAATCTCCGAAATCCGCTTGAGATCCTCCAGGGACTGTTGCGAGGGGACGGCGGAAGGGCGCGGCGCTTCCCTCACGCTGGGGGCCGGCCCAGGCACCACGGCCGGCGCGGGGGAGACTGGCCCCCCAGTGGGAATAAACCCGGTGGCACTGTACAGCTCGCGCAGGCGCGTATTCTTCTCCTCCGCTCCTGGATAAAGGCGATTAATCGTTGCCAGGGTCTCCCTCAGCTTCGACTCGAGTTGGTACTGATGGTACATCTCGCCTTCGATGATGAGATCATCCAAGGCCTCACCTTTCGCCGGGCCTGCCGACGGCCCCGCTCCGCCAACCGCGGCTGCGGCACGTCCTGCTGTGGAGGGCGGCTGCACGCGGGAGGCAATATTCTCGTACCAGATTTTGTCGATGTGCCCTTCCAGGGTCAGCAGACGATCGTAATGGCCGGCGCCGTAGGGGTCGACGTCGATAATTCGCTCCAGCGTGTCTGCCGCCTGATCGTACTGCTCGCCGGCGAGGTACAGGCCGAAGACTCGTGAGAGGGAGCGCCGTAGGCCATCTTCCTTGTTCAATTCATTGTAAAGGCTGGTGAGCATCTCCAGCACGCCGAGGTTATTTTCGTCTGCCTGGAAGATCGTCTCCGCAATCCTTAAGAACTCATTTCGTTTACCTTCTTGGAAAAGCCGGCTCTTGAGCTGCCCGAGCAGCTTCAGCGCCTGATCTGACTTCCCACCCTGGAGAAGTCCTTCCACGAGCTTCAACAGGACATCGAGGGTTTCGGGGCGCGCCTGATAGAGTCTCCAGCAGAGGGGCTGAGCTTTCGTGTAGTCCGCCGTTTGCACATAGGCCCGCGTCATAAGCTCGAGCACCGTAAGGTCGTCGGGTTTCGCTCCAAATATGGGCTCGAGCAGCGCCACCACCTCCGCGCCCTGCTCCCGCTTCAAGAAAAGTTCGGCGGCCGCAATGGAGGCAGCTTCATCGGCGGGGTCCAGCTCGTGCGCCCGCTCGACAAGCTCCGCCCAGCGGTCGTCCTGCCCGGCCTTGCGGGCCAGTTGCGCCGCCTGCAAAAACGCGCCCGTGGCTACCTTGGGCTGACGAGCACGCACCGCTTGCTCCGCCAGTTGGACATGGGCCGCGAGGTTCGAGGGGTCCAGCCTGACGATGCGCTGCAAACAGTCCACCACCTGGGCGCCGGCACCCGCAGCGCGGTGCAGTTCCAGGGCTTCGCGATAGACTTCCAGCGCTTCGTTACCTTTATTCGCTTTCTCCAAAAACCCGCCCAGCTTCATCAGCGTGCTCACATCCTTGGGCGACGCCTTCAGGATCTTCCGACAGGCGGCCACCGCCTTGGTGAGATCATTGCGCTTCACGTACTGGTCCACCAGTTGCGACTGGTAGCGCACGCCCTCGGGCACGCGGTTCAGCTTCAAGCAGAGATCGCCGAGGTTCAGCAGCACCTCTTCATCGTTGGGCTCGTACTTATAGATTTCCTGGAAGGTTTCGAGGGCGGCCTCGAATTTCTGCTTTTGCAGGTATTTCTCGGCTTTCTCAAAGAGTTTTTCGATGTCTGGCATGGCAACGAGAAGGCTAAACCGCGCCTCTCTCCGGGATGTCAAGCGTCTGCGAAATTGACAGCATAGCTCCCTTTTGCTAGATTTTCAAAGGGTTTGGAGAAGCCCCTCGCTTGACAAGGGCTTGGCCCTGCCGCACTGCCCGCAGAGCATCTCTTCCCCTGGCTGGCCTCCCGCCCGGAACTGGCGATTTGAAATTCGCATGACCGACGCTCGCTATATTCGCAACTTCGCCATTGTGGCCCACATCGACCACGGGAAATCTACGCTCGCCGACCGACTGCTCGAACTGACCGGCGCTCTCCCCCAGCGCGAAATGACCGAGCAAGTCCTCGACTCCATGGACCTGGAGCGGGAACGCGGCATCACCATCAAGGCCCACGCCGTGCGGTTACTCTACCGCGCCCGTGACGGAAACCAGTACCAGCTCAACCTCATCGATACTCCGGGCCACGTGGATTTCTCCTACGAGGTCTCGCGCAGCCTCTCGGCGAGCGAGGGCGCGCTGCTGGTGATTGACGCTTCCCAGGGCGTCGAGGCGCAGACGCTCGCCAACGCGCAACTGGCGATGAACAACAAGCTGGCCATGATCCCCGTCATCAACAAGATTGATTTGCCGGGCGCCGACATCCCGGCCACGCAACAACAGATCGAGCACGTTCTGGCGCTGGACCCGCACGAGGCGCTCCTGATCAGCGCCAAGCAGGGCACGGGAATCGAGGAAGTCCTGGAAGCTATCGTGGCGCGCATCCCGCCTCCGCAGGGCACACCCGAGGCGCCGCTCGAAGCCTTGATCTTCGATTCCTGGTTCGACAGCTACCGGGGCGTGGTGGTCCTGGCGCGCGTCGTCCAAGGGACACTCGCCGTGGGGACACGTATTCGTCTGTGGTCCAACAACCAGGTGTACACGGTCGAAGAGCTGGGAGTCTCGACTCCGAAACCAGTGCGGGTTGCCCAGCTTAACGCCGGCGAGGTCGGCTACATCATTGCCAACATCAAGCGCGTGGCAGACACCCGCATCGGCGATACCCTCACCGACCATGACCGCCCGGCCGCTGCGCCGCTGCCCGGCTTCGAAGAAATCAAGCCCATGGTCTTTGCGGGACTTTACCCGGTGGACGCCAGCGACTACGAGCCGCTCCGCGACGCGCTGGAGAAGCTGCGCCTCAACGACTCCTCGTTTTTCTACGAACCGGAAAATTCCATGGCCCTCGGCTTCGGCTTCCGCTGCGGCTTCCTCGGTCTGCTGCACATGGAAATCGTCCAGGAACGCCTGGAGCGGGAGTTCAACCTTAACCTCATCACCACCGCCCCCGGCGTTCGCTATCGCGTGACCACCAAGAGCGGCGAAATTCTCACCATCGATAGCCCCGCGAAATTTCCGCCGCCTGGCGATATCGCCAGAATCGAAGAGCCCGTTATCACTGCCCTGATTCTTACCCACAACGAATATCTGGGCGGAATCCTCAGACTCCTCGAGGAAAAGCGCGGCGTCCAGAAAGGGTTTGAGTACGTCTCTACCAAGCGCGTGCTGTTGACCTACGACTTGCCGCTGAACGAAATTGTGCTCGACTTCTACGATCGCCTCAAATCCGTCTCGCGCGGTTACGCCTCGCTCGACTACCACCTCGCAGGCTACTGGGAGTCGGACCTCGTCAAAGTGGATTTGCTCGTGGCCGCTGAGTCCGTGGACGCCCTATCCTTCATCTGCCACCGCGAGCACGCCTTCCCGCGCGGGCGCAGCCTGTGCGAGAAGATGCGCAAGCTGATTCCCCGCCAACTTTTCGAGATAGCCATTCAAGCGTCCATCGGTTCCAGGATTATCGCCCGCGAGAACGTCCCGCCCATGCGCAAGAACGTCCTGGCCAAATGCTACGGCGGCGACATCACCCGCAAACGCAAGCTGCTCGAAAAACAGAAAGAAGGCAAGCGGCGCATGAAACGCGTGGGCCGCGTCGATATCCCCCAGGAAGCCTTCCTCGCCGTCCTCAAAGTTAGCGAATAACCATTTGATGTCGGCCCTCTCCCCCCGGGAGAGGGTGGTCCGACAACGTCGGACCGGGTGAGGGCGTTGTCCCCGCGGGAGCGCGGAGCGCTCCCCTACCGACATGTTACAATCGGGCGCATCATCACACTACGGAGTCACCCATGGAACTGAAAACCGTCAGCATCGAAAAACCTGCCGATATGAACTTCATCCTCGGCCAGTCGCACTTCATCAAAACCGTCGAGGACCTCTACGAGGCCATTGTGCAAACCGTCCCCGGCATGAAATTCGGGATTGCATTCTGCGAATCGTCGGGCGCCGCACTTGTGCGCTATGCGGGCAACGATCCGGGCCTCATCGAAATTGCCCAGAAGAACGCGCTGGCACTTGCCTGCGGCCACTGCTTCATCATCTTCATGGAAGGCGGCTTCCCCGTGAACATCTTGAATACCATCAAGAATGTTTCCGAAGTCTGCCAAATCTTCTGCGCCACCGCGAATCCCGTCGAAGTCATCGTGGCCGAAAGCGAGCAAGGCCGCGGCATCCTGGGCGTCATCGACGGCGTCAAGACCAAGGGACTCGAGGCCGATGCCGACATCAAATGGCGCAAGGAATTCCTGAGGAAGATTGGTTACAAGCTGTAGCGGCCACCTTTAGGTGGGCACTTGCAGCGGCGGTGTGCTCACCGCCGTTGAGTGGCGACATCACGCGTCAGGCCTCGGCGTGGACGCCGCCACGTGGCGTCCGCCTTCAGGCGAACGATGGCGACTGCACGCCGAAGTTGCACGAAGCTTCGCGTCGCCACCGCCCGCCAAGGTGCCGGCTGGCGCAGACCTTTGAGGTCTGCGGGAGCGAACGGTCGCCCCAAGTTCGCCGCGCGAGAAGCGACCTGGGCGGCGTCGCGGACGATGCGGCGCCATCGCTCATTGCGTAGGACCATCGGGCACTGCTATACTTCCATCGAAGGCCAGCAAGGATCAACATGTCGTTGCACGATTACAAAACCGTGCTCTACCGCCAGGATGATGGCTCCTGGGTGGCCGAAATCCCCGCGCTCGCCGGCTGCTACGCGCTGATGCCCACGCGCGAGACGGCACTCGCTGAGCTTAGCAACGTTTTCGAGATGATTGCCGAAGAGTACCGCGAAAAGGGTATTCCGCTTCCCGCTGACACCACTGAGATCGTCCATGCCTAGCGCCACTGCCCGAGATTTTCAAAGGGTGGCGCAGAAACTCGGCTTCCAGAAAACGCGGCAGACGGGAAGTCATGAACGTTGGAACCACCCTGACGGCCGCGCCGTGACGATCCCGCTCCATGGCGGTCGCGAAATCGGCCCGCCTCTGTTCTTCAAGATCCTCAGACAACTCAGTCTAACGCTTGAAGAGTTCCAGAAGCTGCGTTAGCACGATTGTCGCACACCGGCGGTGAGATACGGCCGCTATCGTTTCTTCTCGCGCACCGTTGCCCCCAGTTCTCCGCGGGCGAGGCGGGTGGAGAGGTCGTCGCCGAGGGCGACCTGGGCGGCGGCGCGGACCATGCGGCCGGCGGCGTCGCGCGTGATCGAATAGCCGCGCCTCAGGATAGTCAACCGCCTATCATATCTTTGCACGAGGTTTCCGTCCTCTGGCGCCTCCAAATCTGAGTGCTCCCAATCGCCCAGAACCTTGTTATTTTACCTCGTTAGCGCTACAAGATAGATAGTCCCGGAAGGGGGTGGAGAGTGACGAAGTTCGATCGCATTACCAGTGATCCGGCCCGCCTGAACGGTGAGCCTTGTATTCGCAACCTCCGTCTCACCGTGCGCCGGGTTTTGGAGGCGCTCGCGACCTATCCGGATCGCCAGGAACTCAAGCGTGAGTATCCGGAACTTGAAGACGAAGATATCCGCCAAGCGCTGGCCTTTGCTGCTGCCTCGCTTGACGACAAAGTTATGTCCCCGCCTCTGCCGCGATGATGCTGCTTCTTGATCAAGGGCTGCCGCGCTCGACTGTTCTGCACCTGCGCGAGTCAGGAATTGAAGCCGTCCATGTGGGCGACATTGGCCTCGCTACAGCAGACGACCCCACCATTCTTCAGCGCGCCCGCGAGCAAGATCAGATCGTCGTCACGCTCGATGCGGACTTCCACATGCAATTGGCGCTCGCCGGAGCCACGAAGCCTTCTGTGATTCGCATTCGAATTGAGGGCCTTCGCGCTAAAGAACTTGCGGATCTATTGGTTTGGGTGCTCGGGGAGTGCCGCGGGGATCTGACGGGAGGAGCGCTGGTCACAGTTACGGAATCCGCCCTGAGGTTCCGCCGGCTCCCGCTTCTCCGCTAAGGCGCAAAGACTAGCTGTAGCGGCGCGCTATCAGCACCGGACTTGTTTCCAGTCTATCACCGCCAGTGTGCATTCGGCGTTCACAGAACGCCGCTACAACGTCTTGCCCTTGACGGTTGCCCCCAGTTCCCCGCGCGCCAGGCGGATGGAGAGGTCGTCGCCGAGGGCGACCTGGGTGGCGTCGCGAACGATACGGCCGGCGGCATCGCGGGTGATGGAGTAGCCGCGATTCAGGATAGTGAGCGGGCTGCGTTCTTTCAGAATGGCGACGGCCTGCGCCAATCGGTTGCGGCGCTCGGCAAGCAGCCGAGCAAAGCCCGTCGCCAATTTCATCTCGTGCTCCGCCAGCCCTGCCCGTTTCAAGTTCACCAACCGGCGGAAGTCATAGCGCAGGATCCCCGCCGAAGCCGCCAGCCATGCCTGGCGGCTCACGTTGAGCGTTTCGCGGACCAAGCGATTGAGCTCAACCACCATATCGTCCACCCGCTGGGCTCTTTCCCCCAATCTCGTCAGCATCGTCTGAAACACCCGATGGAGGCGCAGCGCGGTGAGCCGCTCACGGGCTTCGGAGAGTCTCAGTCGGAGGCCCTGCGTCATGTGCCGCATGCGCTCCTGGAGTTCGGCGACGAAGTCCTGCTTGCGATGGACGACGAGTTCGGCCGCGGCCGAGGGCGTGGGCGCGCGCAGGTCGGCAACGAAGTCCGCGACGGTGAAGTCGGTTTCGTGGCCGACCGCAGAAATCACCGGAATCCTGGACGCGGCGATGGCGCGCGCCACAATCTCCTCGTTGAACGCCCACAGGTCTTCGAGTGAACCTCCACCGCGCGCCACGATCATCACGTCAACGATCCGGTGGCGATTGAAGTACTCGACGCCTTCAACGATTTCCTCCGCCGCGCCTTCGCCCTGCACCTTGACGGGATAGAGCGTGACGTTCATATTGCGGAAGCGGCGCTGAAGGATGCGCAGGATGTCGCGAATCACGGCGCCGGTGGGCGAGGTCACAATGCCCACCGCGCGCGGCAGCACCGGCAGAGGCTTCTTGCGCGCCGGATCAAACAAGCCCTCGGCAGCGAGTTTGGCCTTCAATTGCTCGAAGGCCAGTTGCAGCGCGCCCACACCGGCGGGTTCCAGGAAGTCCACGTAGAGCTGGTATTCGCCGCGCGCCTCGTAGACGCTCAGGTGGCCGCGCGCAATCACCGAAATTCCGTCCTGCGGCTTGAACTTCAGGTAGCGCGCCTGATTGCGAAAGCAGACGGCGCGAATCTGGGCGCCCGCGTCCTTGAGCGTGAAGTAGAGGTGGCCGGAGGTGGCCCCGCGAAAGTTTGAGACCTCGCCCGCGACCCAGACATCAGGAAACTGCTTCTCGAGCAGGTCCTTCAGCTCGAGGCTCAGCTCGGAGATGCTGTAGATCTTGCGCTGCGACGGATAATCGAAAGTAGCTTGACCCATAAAGAGAAGTCAGAAGTAACCTCTCAGCTTTCAGCAGTCAGCAAGCAGCGACTGTACAGGCAAGCTGAAAGCTGACGGCTGATTGCTGACTGCTTCGTTCAACGCCGTGTCCAAAGCGAGACCAACCACAACACCAGCGTCAGAACCACGCTCAGCACGATGCTCGTGACGATGGGGAAAAAGAACGTCAGGTGCTTGCCCTTGTACGCGATGTCGCCGGGGAGCCGGCCCAGGCCGAAAAGGGAGAACTTGGAGCCTGCCATCAACAGCAGGCCCACGGCCACCAATACGACGCCGGCAATGATGAGAAACTTTCCCGCCTGAAAGGGCAGCTCATCGCTCATGGTCACGTTCCCACCCAACAACAAAACCTTGACGCGATGCGCGATGCTTGTCAAGGGGACGAAATTCTGGAACCGTTGCGCAAAAGTCGAAAAGCGGTCAGCCGTCAGCCCTCAGTATAAGCGAGTTCTGCTGATAGCTGAGAGCTGCTTGCTGATGGCTGGTGTCGCGCTATACCGATTCCATGCCGGGGAAGAAATAGGCGATTTCGAAGGCGGCGGTTTCAGGAGCGTCCGAGCCGTGGACCGCGTTGCGCTCGACGTTCGTGGCGTAGAGCTTGCGGATAGTTCCGGGAGCAGCATGGGCAGGATTCGTTGCGCCCATCACCTCGCGCAGCCCGGCGATGATGTCCTCGCCTTCCAGCACCATCACCAGCGCCGGGCCGGAACTCATGAACGCAGTCAGGCTCGCGAAGAACCCTTTGCCGCGATGGACGGCATAGAAACCCTCGGCTTCCTGCTTCGTCACGTTGACCAGACGCGCGGCCACCATCTTGAACCGGTTGGCCTCAAAGATCCTGATGATGTCCCCGGCGTGGCCAGCCTCCAGGGCGTCAGGCTTGATGATGGCCAAGGTTCGCTCAATGCTCATCTCTTTCCTCTTAGGTCTGTGGCTGTCTCTCGAGATGGCGAAAAAAGGTGACGAAGTGTGAAGTGTAAAGGATGAAAGTTGAACGACCAAGGCTTGTTCAGACTTTATCCTTCAGACTTCAACCTTTCGTTCACCGTCTCGCCGATGACCGCCGGACTCGCGGCCACGGTGACGCCGGCGGCTTCGAGGGCCGCGATCTTGTCGGGCGCGGTGCCTTTACCGCCGGAGATGATGGCGCCCGCGTGTCCCATGCGTCGGCCCGGCGGCGCCGTCCGGCCGGCAATGAATCCCACCACGGACTTCTTCACGTTTGCTTTGATGAATTCGGCGGCCTCTTCCTCCGCCGTGCCGCCAATCTCGCCGATGAGCACGATAGCGTGGGTTCCCGGATCGTCGTTAAACAACCGCACCGCGTCCACAAACGTAGTGCCGATGATGGGGTCGCCGCCGATGCCGATGCAGGTGGACTGCCCGATGCCGAGCGCCGTGAGTTGGCCGACGGCCTCGTAGGTGAGAGTTCCGCTCCGCGAAACCACCCCCACGTGGCCCGGGCGATGGATGGCGCCGGGCATGATGCCGACCTTGCACTTTCCGGGCGAGATAATTCCCGGGCAGTTCGGTCCGATCAATCGCGTCCTCGTGTGCGCCAGGAATTGCATGACGCGGATCACGTCGAGCGTAGGGATGCCCTCCGTGATGGCCACCACCAGCGGCATGCCGGCATCGGCAGCTTCCATGATGGCGTCAGCGGCAAAGGCAGGCGGCACAAAGATGACGGAGACGTTCGCCCCGGTCCTGTCACGGGCCTCACGCACGGTATTGAAGACAGGAATCCCGTCGACGCTCGAGCCGCCCTTGCCCGGCGTTACTCCGGCCACCACTTTCGTGCCGTAAGCTACCGCCTGCTGCGTGTGGAAGGTGCCTTCGCGCCCGGTGATGCCCTGGACGAGCAGGCGAGTATCTTCGTTAACTAAGATGGCCATCGGTACCCTGCCATTGGTGATTGCTGATTTGTGATTGGTGATTGCTCAACGCCCCTTCGCGGTTGTACGCGACGCGGCAAAGATTCACACCGACTCGTTTGCCTCAGCCTGCAATTTTTCCAATCCACCTCTTCTTACAATGCCCGCGTCAATGAGCAACTCCAACCAGAATGCCGTCTCATCGGCCTCTTCGACGGTTATGCCGATCTTCGAGATAAAGTCAGCCCGCGACCTGGCCCTGCAAGCACTCCGGTAGTTGGCTGCTACCGCAGTTCCTGAGCGGAGAACCTGCTTACCCAAGACGCGCGCTTCTTCTGTCTTTGGCAGAGCACGAAACAGCCTGATAACCCGCAAGGCAAACTGTTTGGTTCTTTGCCGCAATTCTTCCGGACTGGAAATCATTCGCGTGCTGCTACTGCCAATCACAAATCACCAATCGCAAATCACAATTTGCTCATTTCTGGCCCGCCAGGGCCACGACTTTTTCCGCCGCGTCCTTCATGCCGTGCGCAACGGTGAAGTTGAGGCCGGACTCGCGCACAATCTTCTGGCCCAATTCGACGTTGGTCCCTTCCAGGCGCACGACGACGGGAATTCTGACGCCCAGGCTGCGCGCCGCGGCCACCACGCCGCTCGCCACGATGTCGCAGCGCATGATGCCGCCGAAGATGTTCACGAGCACGGCGCGCACGTTCGGGTCGCTCAGGATAATCTCAAAGCCGCGGCGCACCTGCTCCTCGCTCGCCCCGCCGCCCACGTCGAGGAAATTGGCCGGCCGCCCGCCGGCGTATTGAATCAGGTCCATGGTGGCCATGGCCAGCCCCGCGCCATTCACCATGCAGCCAACGTTGCCATCCAGACGGATATAGCTCAGGTTATAGTTGGAGGCCTTCACTTCCAGCGGGTCTTCTTCGTCCAGGTCGCGCAATTCGCGGATGTCTTTGTGACGGGAAAGCGCGTTGTCGTCGAAATTCATTTTGGCGTCGAGCGCCAGCAAACGGCCGTCACGGGTGACCACCAGGGGATTGATCTCCACCAGCGACGCATCCGTGGCCTCGAACGCCCGATAGATGGCCGTAAAGAATCGCGTGGCCTCGTTCACCAAGGCCGCATCCAGACCCAATCCGAAGGCCAGCTTGCGCGCCTGGAACGATTGAAATCCCACCGCGGGATCGATGTACTCCTTCAGGATTTTCTCGGGATGCTCGGCCGCGACAATTTCAATTTCCACGCCGCCTTCGCTCGAGGCCATGACCACGGGACGCGCCAGCGAGCGGTCAATGACGATGCCGAGGTAAAGCTCCCGGGCAATCTCCAGCCCTTCCTCAACCAGGACGCGGCGGACCACGCGACCTTCCGCGCCCGTCTGCAAGGTCACAAGTTTCCGGCCCAGCATCTCGTGCGCGAGGCGCTCGGCCTCCTTGGAATCCCGGGCGACCTTGATGCCTCCAGCCTTGCCGCGCCCTCCGGCGTGGATCTGCGCTTTGACAACCACGGTGCCACCGAGGCGTTCGGCTACACTACGGGCTTCCTCGGCGGTGTAAGCTACGTCGCCCCGTGGCGTTGTCACTCCGAAGCGCACCAGAATTTGTTTGGCTTGGTATTCGTGGATTTTCATCGAAGGACAGTTCTCAGTTGCTAGTTGCCTGTAACCGACGGTGGCAAGATGAAAGCCGCGGCAGGTTGCCACCTTAGGCCGCAATTGACGACCGGCCACGGACAACTGCCTACTGACCGACAGTCTGCGCTACAATGCTAAACTCGCGCAGTTGCGAAACGCGGCAGTATAGGCAATCTGCAGCAAAAAAGCAACGAACCGCAGACCACGGTGCTCCGGTCGGATCAATGCAGATACGAACGGCAATCGAGAAGCTCGAAGGACATGAAAACCTGAGCCGCGCCGAGGCTCGCGCGGTGATGGAGGAACTGCTATCGGGCGCAGTGCCTGACCCGGAAATCATCGCCTTTCTCGTCGCCTTGCGCGACAAGGGCGAGCAGGTCCCAGAACTAGTGGGCTTTGCCGAAGTCATGCGGGGGCGCGCCGTCGAAGACTTGCGCCAAGCCGGGGTTGATGTGGACGCCTTGGCGCGTGGCTCGCCCCTGCTGGACACCTGCGGGACAGGCGGCGATGCGCAAGGCACCTTCAACGTTTCGACAGCTACCGCGCTGGTGGCGGCGGCGGCGGGCGTGCGCGTGGCGAAGCATGGCAATCGATCGGTTTCCAGCCGCTGCGGGAGCGCCGACGTGCTCGAAGCGCTGGGAGTGGCGATTGACCTGCCCTTCGAGCGCCTCCCCGAATGCCTAGAAAAAGTCGGCATGGTTTTCCTTTTCGCGCCCCGCCTGCACCTGGCGATGAAGTATGTGATGAACGCGCGGCGGGCGCTGAAGACCAAGACCGTCTTCAACCTGCTTGGCCCGCTGACGAACCCCCTGCGCGCCTCGGTACAACTGCTGGGCGTTTACGACCGGGCGCGTACGGAGATGATGGCGCGGGCGCTCACGGCGGTCGGCACACGCAGAGCCTTCGTCGTGGCGGCGCAGGATGGAATTGACGAGATCTCAATCTCTGGCCCTACCCAAGTTACCGAAACTGATGGCGTCGCCGTCACCACCCGCGAGATCGTTCCCGAGGATTTCGGACTGCCGCGCGCGCCCGCCGAGGCCCTGCGGGGCGGCGATCCCGAGACCAACGCCCGACTCCTGCGCCGCGTGCTCGAAGGCGAAGAAGGGCCGTTGCGCGACGTGGTTTTGGCCAATGCTGCAGCGGCATTGGTGGCCGCCGGGAAGGCGGTTGACTTTCGCCAGGGCGTTGCACAGGCGGCCGCGGCGATCGATTCCCGCGCGGCCCTGGGAAAATTGCACGCGCTCGTCACCTTTACACGACAATCCCCCCTGTGAGGCACCTGTGTTCCTATCCCTCAGACTGCGCCGGCTGCCTAAGCTGAGTCTGCTACCGTTCGCTCTGCTGGCGTCCGTCTGCCCGCTCGCGGCCGAGCCGCCGTCGAGCGCCTTGCTCGTCTGGCATTTTGAACAGGGCATCACCAACGCCTGGGGCGGTCAGTACAATGCTTTCATGCGCGAGCCTTCCTGGGCCCGCACCTATCTGGATCCCAGCGTTACCCGCTCATCTCCCGGCCACTCATTGCGCCTCACCGCGCACCGCGAGGCAGACGGATTTTGCAGACTCTGGATGGACTTCCGCCCAGGTTCGGAGGCGCCACGCCAGTATCTAGATGCCAGCGCCTACCACTACCTGAGCTTTTGGATCAAGGGGCAAAAGGGAGGCGAGGACTTCGACATCGAGTTAACAGACGAAGCGGGTGTGGAGAACGAGGACTCCCGACCCCGGCGCCCCCTGCGGGCCTATCTTCCGCAAGGTGTCACCACCGCATGGCGGGAGGTGGTCATCCCGCTCGTGGATTTTCGCGGCTTGGACCGGCGCCGTTTGGTTCGCCTGAGCCTGAGCATCACGAAACCGGGAGACTACCGATTCTATCTGGATGACATCGCGTTCAAGCGCCTGAAGACCGCCCTGGTGCCCGACGCCGCTCGGCCCAGGACGCCGGGGGCGGCCAAGCCCGTCGCCGACTTCCATCGGGCCATGTGGGTCTGGAACACCAAAGATCTTCTCGACCCCGACCAGCCAGAGCAGGCGAACCGCTTCTTCGCCTTCTGTTCCGAAAACCACATTGGAGAGATCTATCTGTCGGTGAAGTTTGACCGCCGCGTAGCCGAGGGAGTTCCGCAATATGCGATCCGCACTCCGGAACGACATCGGCCCTTCCTCGTGCGCGCGCATCAGGAAGGCTTGCGGATCGAAGGTCTGGCCGGCACCCCCGAATGGGCGGGGCGCGGAAACCACCCGCACGCCCTCGCGGCCGTGGACACCATCCTGGCGTTCAACCGCGCCAGCCCCACCGGAGCACGCTTCGACGGCGTCCACTTCGACGTCGAACCCTACACGTTGGTGGGCTACTCCGACCCGCAGTATCGCCCGCAGCTCCTGGTGGCTTTCCTCGAGATGGTTTCACAGTGCACAGCGCGAGTACAGACGGAGCCGCACACGCGCTTCAGCTGCGACGTCCCGGCGTGGTTCTATCCGGCCGGCAGCCTGGAGCGGGAAAGACTGACAGTGACCTTCCAGGGCCAGGAAAAAACCGCGGGCGAGCACCTGACCGACCTGCTGGAAACCGTGACGATCATGGATTACACCAATCAGGCCGACGGGGCGAGGGGGATCATTGCGCGTGGCATTCCGGCGCTCAGCTACGCTGCGGCGCAAGGCAAGAAGATCGTTGTGGGGGTTGAAACCTTCTTGGAGAGTGATAGCATCATCTCCTATGTCTCCGGGCTTCCCACCGACGAGTTCCGGCGCCGCCTGGCCACCAGCGGTTTGTCCGACCGACTCTTCTTCGAGGACTTCCGCATGTCCGTCTTCTCCGACGACGTCAACGTGCACATCGGGCTCTCGGCACCCCGCGAGATGAACGACACGAAGCGCGCGGCATACGAGAGCGCACTCTTACGCCTTTCCCGGCAACTGGGCGCCGCTGGCGACCCCGAGCGTTACCCGGTCCAGCCCGTCCTGGAGATTGCTCGTGCCGCCGTCGCCCAGGACCCGGAATTGAAAGGATTTGAGACCTTTGAAATCGCTGACCCCGAAACCCAGCGCAACGTCACCGGGTTTCGCACCGTGCGTCGTATGTCTCCCCGCATCACCTTCCATGGACTCGGCCGCGAAGTCTTTGAAGAGGAGAGCCGCTCGGCCGTCGAGTGGCTCAGCACCCAGCCGAGCTTTGGCGGCCTGGCCATCCACTTCTATGAAACCTACCGGGAACTTCTCGAAGGGAAATAGGAAGTCAGGAGCCAGGAGTCAGAATCCGCAGCTCGTGCGGCAGTGCCGCGCTTCCCTTACAGCTT
>Ga0315288_10002069_pt1 | contig 25973 bp, 29 predicted proteins | sample YL17G11_20_MG_FD_203454 | JGI IMG/M metagenome (GOLD analysis project Ga0315288, IMG submission 203454) | Sediment microbial communities from Yellowstone Lake, YNP, Wyoming, USA - YL17G11_20 | ecosystem: Environmental > Aquatic > Freshwater > Lake > Sediment | place: USA: Wyoming | collected... | reverse complement strand
TCCTCCTCCTCCTGGAACTTGGGGTCCAAGCCGACGGGATACATGATGTTCTCAAGCAGCATCGAGGCGAAGATCGCCTTCATGAAGTTGTTGAGGCTGATCCTCGTGTTCTCCCTGTCGATCTGGTCCAGCGAGAAGGGGAGCATGTGGAAGATTGACACATGGCGTTTGCCTTCGGCGTCGCGGAAAAGCCGCCCGATGGTCTGTATTGTCTCCGTCAGCGAATGGCGCGTCCCCAGTATGATCTCGCGGTTGGCCCACTTCCAGTTGGCCCCCTCCTTGAACATCCCGAGGGCGATGACGACGTCCAATTTGGATCCGTCCTTCGCGTCATGGGCGGCATAGACGGCGTTTTTCTTGGCGTCTCGGTTGTCCTCATCCACCAAGTTGACGACCTTCACCCATACCTGCCCACGCCGAACCAGCGTGATGCCGTCCTCGCGTTCCCTGATCTCCGGCGTTTCGCTCTTGGCAATCGCCTTGTAGACGGCTGTGACATCGTCGTGCTTGTCCCCAACCGTGAAATGGCTCCGAACCGGCGGGATGTAAACAATGGTCTTCTCCACCGACCCGTCGAACACCTTGGCGACCGCCGACTCGAAGTTGTGGTTGCAGAGGTAGAAGTCATACGACATGGAGCGCAGGTGCTTCATGCTTTTAAGGAAGCGGTCATAGGGGAGGTTATAGCGGGTGAACTTCTTCTGGTACCTTTCGGGAACGATGTCGTTCTTGTCGCCGCGGAAGAAGGTGGCCGTGGTCAGGCCGACATGCAGCTTTAAGCCGGTTTGTGTGACGGCCCACTTAACCAAGCCTCCGATGCCGTTGATGAGTTCCAATCCGAGGTTCTCGTGCTCCGCATACTGGACGTGGTGGGCCTCGTCAATTACCACGCAGGCGTCGCGGAACAGGTCGGGATTCTGCTTGAACGACCTGACGAGAGTGCTATGGGAACAAACCAGCATGCGATCCTGAATGTCCTCGCGGGCGGAAGGGCCAACCAACCAGTCCAACAGGTACTGAGCGTTTTTCTCATCCGTCCCGTTACATAGGTCATGCCGAGGAGCCCAGTCATAACGCTCCCCGTCCGGCATTTCTATCTTCATTTCCTTAAACCCAAGACCGATGATGGTCTGCGGAACGGCGATGATCGCCCTCATAGTCGGGTTGCGGATCAGCTTGTCAATCACAAGGCAGCCGATCTCAAAAGTCTTGCCGCTGGCCATTGGCGCGTTGATGATCCAAAAACGCTCGTTGCGGAGTTCCAGGAAAGCTTCCTCCTGCCATTCACGCATAGAAAGATAGCCGCCCTTCTTGACGGTAATGCGGGTTTGCAACGGTTCCCAGCCAAATCTAAACCCAGGTTGTAACAGATGCTTTTTGCTCATATTGTGGCCCTTTCTTATTTTCAAAACGAGGCCATATTACCACAGTTTCAAATTAAAGTCAAGGTAAAAATAATGATCTAGCCATATAAATAACTGTATAATGTCATTACAACAAATAGGTACGAAACAATGAGCTAGGAGACATTATATATGAATTCAGAAGCGGTTGTTGTGAAGCCTGAACCGGTTATTGTTAAATTTTTGGAACAATACGCTGAACACATTGTTTCAGCAACTCGTGAATTTTCTTCCCTCGCGGAGGGGACTTCAAGAATTGTTACCTATGACTACGGAACCAACCTCGATGCCGCTAGAAGTATGTGCGAACTGCACGCTAAAATAAGGAAGACGATGTCAATGGGTAGGGTAAACGACGACGGCACAATGGACAACGTGATTGAATGGTCAATGCAGGGGAAAATCCTACTCACACAAGAAGATGATCAGGGGAACAGAAGAGTCATAAAAGAATACGACCCAGATTGTCAATAGATAACACCATTCGGTGTAACACTGTTTGGCGTAACGCATACTGCGTAACGCGCCCTGCGTAACGGAGCCGGAGGCAATATGGAAAACAACGAAGGTAAAATTGTGAACAACCCCGAACGCAAAACAATTTGTGAATGCGGATGGAGGGGTAGGGCGGACGAACTGCTCGCCGGGCCAAATCCGTTCGCGACAGATGAGACCGTCTACGGATGCCCAAAATGCAAGGCAATTGAAAAGTTCCGAACCGCCTGTGACGGCATGAACGACATTGGTTCCACATATGCATCAATTCCGAAGCCGCGGTTATTAAGGCTGATACGGACTGACGAGTGGCTATGGGGAAAAGGATGGTGCCCGAAATGTGGTAGCACGATGATAAGGACCCACCTGCTGTTCGGCAAGATAAGGTGCATTCATCCGAAATGCGAATCGAACCAGGGGGGCCGATGATGGAAAACAACGATCCGCTGCTGGTTGTCAACCCGAAGAGGCCATGCGTCCACTGCAGGGGCGAGAGGCATGCGAGGAAAAGATGCGATTTCTGCAGGAAGACGGGCATGACGCCAATTGACCTCTGCGGCCTATGGAGCCCTGCGGCGGGCTTCCTAGTCTGCGGAGGCCCCAGCGTCAACAAGCTCCCGTATCAGGCTCTCAGGGAGCGCGGCATCGTGTCGCTGGCGGTCAACAACGTCGCCGGACACATCCCGGTTTCCGCATGGTGTTTTGGCGATCCTGAGAAGAAATTCCACCACGGAATTCACCTCGACCCGAAGTGCCTGACTTTCGCCCCGCTAGGCAAACTGGGAAAGCACATCAGGGCCAAGACGCCCGACGGCTCGTTCCGCAACCTCGACATCAAGCTCCGCGACTGCCCTGGGACTTTCGGCTTCTCGAGGAAGGCCGTCTTCGACGCGCCGACGTTCTTCGAGACGGAATACGCTCAGTGGGGCCGAGGCGGCAACCAGCCCGCCGACAACTCCCCGTTCCGGTGCATAGACACGATGCTTCTCGGGGTCAGGCTGATGCACTACCTCGGCTGCCCGACGGTATACATGCTGGGCGTGGACTTCGAGATGACAGAGAAGGAGCAGTACGCCTTCGGCCAGACATGCCACGCGAGGAACGGCCGCTACAGTAAGCAGAACGCCATGCTGAGGGAACTCCTCCCCACGTTCCAGAAGGTCGGCTTCAAGGTCTTCAACTGCAACCCAGAGTCAAAATGCGACGTGTTCCCGTTTGCCACCTTCGAGGAGGCCCTTGGGGCGTGCAGAGGAGCCGTCCCGAAGGAGCCGTTCGACTTGGCCAGGTGGTACGAGAAGAGCTTTTCCGACACCGAGGTGGCCAAACATCCCGACCCTGTCAGCCTCGCCGACCTCAGGCTGATCCAGGATGGCGTAAGGAAGCCCTGACCGCCGACTTATATCGAGATTAGGGAGTTTATCCGAGATCCGTAATATCGGCAGCCGTCTCCGGATTATCAGAGGAATGGCGGCCGACGGCAATGAAAAAATGGATATGGAAACGACGCCGTCACAACAGGCTCCGACATTGAACCGCTGGCAGAGGCGTGCCGCCGCCAGGGAACAGAGGCGTCTGGCAAGGGAACAGAGGGCTCTCAGGAGGCTGCAGAGATCCAACGGATCCACTGCAGTTCCGCAGACAGTCCCTCCGCCTCCAGAACAGCCCCCCACACAAGCCAGCTCCCCGAGGAGGAAGAAAGGTGGCTGCGGAGGCTGCCGAGCGGCCAGAAAGGCCATGGCAGAACGCAAGAGGCTCCGTGAGCTCTCCATGACAAGGGAGGACTGGCTGAGGGCCAAGTCCGACGTCGAAAGGGACATAGGCCTGACCGAGGTCAAGATCGTGGAGCACCAGAACTACAAGGGACCGTGCCCGAGCTGCATCCGAAAGACGCTGAGGATGCTGCGCCGCAGCATCAGGTCGCTCAAGGCAAGGAAACTTGAGATAGAGGCGAGAATAGCCGCTCTGCCATCGCATCCCTGACGGTACGTTTGACGGCAAACAGAGAATCCTCCACCGGCGTCCATATCCGCCCCATCAGATCATTCAAAGTGCTGCAGGATATTGGAGAACAGGGGATGTCAAGGTGGGGACAATTATACCCGCTGAAGCGTTCCGTAAGCGAGCGCCACACCTGTTTCTCAACCTGGCTGCCCAGTTCGGCTATCATGCGGGTCTTCCCGTTCACCACGGCGATGCGGCAGGCCGCTTGGTCCAATAGTCGATCGAGAGCTCGACTCCGAACCCCTCAGGGATCTGGATCTCCTTAACGACCCTCTTCTCTCCCGTTTCCACAGGCTGCCCGTCAACCATCTTGACGACTGGCTGCTTCACCTGCATGGTCATGGAGACGGGGTCGAACATGAACTCCGAGATCTCGACGCAGCCGTCCATCTGCTGGACGATGGGCCCTGTCGCGTTGCAAAATCCAGTCATCTCGTAGAAGAAGACCAGCCTCCTGAAGAGCTTCTCGATGCTCTCCGCATCCGCCTGCATTATGTCCTTGGCCTCGGCGGTAATCTCGTCAAGGCTGTCCATCAGCTCCCCGACGTTCTCGTCGTCTGGGACTGCCATATAGAGGTCCTGAAGGGCCTTTGTGACCGGCATCGTGTCGGCGGCGACGGTCAGGACGAGCCTGAAGGTCTTCTGGGTGTTGTCAATGTAGTTCTCGACGTTCTGGATCAGCCACGCGAGGACCTCCGCGGCGACGGCCTTCGGGTCGATCTTCTTCATCCCAGCCCTGACCTCCTCGGCGGAGAGCTTGGGGACGTCCGAGACCTGTTCGGCGACGGTCGGGTTCGCTACCATGTCCACGGCTGTCGGCTTGACTTCCAACTTCTCATCTGCGCTCATCATTTCACCCCTGTTTTCCTGGCGTGCTGTCTAACCGCCTTTTTCATCTCCGTTTCCATCCCGCGTTCGATGTCGACGCGGTACCTGTCCATCACCATGATCGCATAGGCCATGTAGCCGGCGAAGGCGCCGCCCATCTTGGCCTCAAAGCCCTTTTTGGGGTCGTTCCTCTCGGCATGTTTCACATATCTGCATATCCGGCCGTGCTTGTCGGACATCGAATTACATATCTCGTGGACGCTTTGGGGCGACCCGAGGGAGTTATCCTTCCTGAACCGGCGGTAGACCGCCAGAAAGTCGCTGAAGCTTTTGGCCGCAGCCGAGGCCGCGGTTATCCCGTTCTTACAAAAGCTCATTTGCCGGATCCCTTCGTTTCAACCCGCGTCCCATTTATGAGACAACACAAGGTTTCCTCCATTATACCACCGAAATATAGGATGTGACACAAAAAAACGACACATGGTACGGCAGGATGCAGAAGGCGGCCGAGGGAGCCAACGTCTCAATGAGCGGCGGGATGCAGGCCGGGGTGTCCCAGATGAACGCCAGCCAAGTCAAATCCCAGTATGAGACCCTCATGGGCACCATCACCCAGCAGGTGGTGGCGGCCATCCGAGAGATCGTTGCGAAGGCCAACCTGCCTCCTGAAATGGTAGAACAGGTGATCCAATCGCTTGTGACGGGGGTCACAAGCACCAACATGTCCGGAATCGTCGGCCAGATGATGAACCTCAAGCCGCAGAGCTGAAAGCCGGAACCGGAAGGCTAATAGCCAGGATTTTGTACACTGTCCCCACTGTCATTTATCTAATGCCCCTACCCGGCTTCAACGCGCCGCTCACCCGCTCAGCCTGTTTGGGTTGCATCCTCGGCGGTGCAGACGGCCTATTCGGCCTCCCGCCTTAAGCGGAAATGTCCTGAGCTTCCTCCAAGCCTATGCCCGGCGACAGGGTATCCTTCCGATTCCGGCAATGAAATCATTTCACAAAACGATGGGTGTGTCAATATATGATCCCAGAAGCGGCTCCAGCTCATCTTCCCTGTGAACCATCCTCAGGCTGCAGTTGCCGTGCAGCTCCAGCCACGCCTGTATCTCGGCGTCGTGTTCGCCAAGCAGATGAGCCCCGCACGTCGGGTTGCTCACCAGGACGTGGCACATCTCCTTGTGCTCGTCGCACACCGCCCTGTACCACGTCTTCATGCGGCTCCCGTCAGACGTCCTTGAAGTCCGTCTTGCCCGTCATGAGGTCGTATTCCGTCCCCACGAATTTCAAAATGGCACGTCCGACCTTCGGGTTGTCCCTCTCCCTCACGGGATAGGCGACCGTCCCTTCCCTTATGTGCCCAGCCATCTGCGACTTCCCGTCGGCCAGCTCCTTGGCCTTGGCGAGGCTGTACGGTCCGCGCCACAGCACCGGCACCGTTTCGACGCCATATTTGGAACAGATACGCGCAAAGTCGTCCCAGTCAAGGAACCTGCCGTTCAGCCTGAGGCCGAACGCGCGGAACCCGAGGCCCTTCCCCTTGGGGACGCCGTAGTCGAGGCTTTGGATGCTCCCCCCATAGACCTCTCCGTAAAGGACGGCATTCATGTTCTGCGGGTCGTCGGTGTCGATGGCGACATTGAAGGAGTCCAACAAGCTCCTGACGCCGGGGAGCGTCCACGGAAACCAATAGGTGCTCCGTTTCATCTCCTCGCTGTCGAACCCGCAGGAAGCCTCCACAAGCCCGTCATCCTTCCTCGACGGACGTTTCCTCCTGACCGACATGGAGCCGGCGACCTGACGGCCGTTGACGCAGCCAAGGCGACAGTTAGAATTATGAACAACAGCCCCCTCTGCAACAAAGGAGTGTTCCTCCTGCACCTCAATATCCCACCTATCAAACGATCCCACCAACGCTTCTTTTCCTGTCAATCTCATTTTGTATTCTCCTTAGTTGACCCTCTTCGTCCCGCTTAAAATCAGACTCCCACACTATCACCACCACATATCCGAAACGATAAAAAACTGCAAGTCTTTTCTTGTCTCTAGCCCATTGTTCCCCGACAGTTCTGCCAATAAATTTCAGGTATTGGCTGGGATCCTTGTACCTTCTAGGACGGCAATGATAAACATCCCCATAATATTCGACAATGATCTTAAGTCCGTGATTTATCTCGTCCGGTATAAACCCATGGAAAATTTCTTCAGAAACAAATCCTTCATACAAACCTCTTTCAATCATTAACCTCTTCAATTTATCGCTACCAGCCGACCTGCTTTTGTTCCTGTTGATAAAACTCAGTATCCTCTTGTTTCTTGTAGCCTCATCGGCATTTTTCCAACCTTCAACAGATTGTCTTTCAAGGCGGGATCTGTTTTTCTCATACAGTTCCGGATTGGACTTGATAGTGTCCCATTGTTTTCTTACGGTCTCCGATGGATCGGCTTTTACACAAGAACGAGCGTATTTAGCAATTCGAACCCTTTCTTCCGGAGACTGCAACGACCGCAATTTAGTCAAACGTTTAGACGCAAGTATGCTTTGGCACTTGCGACAAACAACCCCTCCCAGTTTGGCATAGTGGTTGACTTTCAAAACGGAAACAAAATACGGAGCCCCACACATCCTGCACGATATTTGAACCTTTTGACCATTCAAAACGGCTCTTTTTTTCTTTTCCCTACATATCGTACATTCCTCAAGCCTACAAGATCGTCCGCAATGACAAACACGGTTGCCTAACGAGCTTCTCATCGTTTTCTCCAGTTATTACCGTGCACTTAGTGCACGGTTCTAACTGATGATTCGATGAGATTAAGTCAAAACCCTTCTACAACATCATCTTTCCCCGAAAGTTTTTCAGCAGAAATCCAACCTCCATTCCTCGTCAAAAACAAGTGATCTTCGGTACAAACAATTGAGCGATCACCAAAATGAAGTCTAACCCATTTTTGAGAAGACGACAGCTCCCTGTGAATAACTTGCACAACTTCCCTTGGGACGAAATCTATGACATCGCCAACTCTTCGGCAAGCAAGTACAATATCTCCCCTTGTTAAAGCCGAAATGGGAATTTCCTCGCCATTGGCCTGCATAATTTTCGTATCGGCATGCAAACAACCGTGGATCTTCTCCGTAAAGATGACCTCCTCCCCATCGGCGAACACGTCGAGGTTCACGCGGCCGTTCTGAACGTCGGTGAACTTGTCGAAGAACGGATCAATGTCAGGGTCATACGGAGCCGCATCGCCACATCCAACCCGGATCGGAGGTTCGTACTTTTTGGCCCCAAAATAATCACAAACGTTGTCCCCGACCTTCCAGTCAACACCGTCCGGCAGGTCAACGACAAGCCCGAAAGACGGCTCCCCGCGCAGCTTGATCTTCCCGACGCGATCCCTGTCCTTCCCCTTCAGGAGCTGCCTGACTCCGAACTTGTCGGCCCACTCGGCCGGAAGCAGCGTGTCGGCCGGAAAATAGACGCAGACCTGTCCGTCCCTGTACCTGAACGCGAAACGGGCCTCTTCAGTGTCGGCCGCAGGCGTGTTCTCGTCGGCAGGAACCTTGCGACCTTTCTCGTCAACCTTGCCCCTGACGAACTTCCTGACGATCCCTCCGTTCTGGTCCTCCACCAGCGGGATGGCCATCTGGTACCCAAGAACGTCAGCCAGCCCAAGCAGGGAGGCGTTCGGATGCTCGCGGATATTGGACAGTGTCACAATCGGAACTACGCAGTCGCTTGCCATAATGCCTATCCTTTCTTTGTCTTGTCTCGATCCATATATTCAACAGCCCCACCGCACTTCGGGCACTGGAAGTCCCAGCAGCATCCGCACGGCTCTCGGGGCAAAGGCCGGTTCGGGAAAATCATTGGCCTGCTCCCATTCGCACCGAAGGCACTTCCACCCGTGATATCCAGCCGCAATCTTAACCCTTGGGTTTGTCATTGTCCGGTTTCCCAAGATCATACATTTCCAACTGAGCCATCACCATCGCCGACAGCTTCACAGCGTCGTCGCTGATCTGCCTCTTCTGTTCCGGCGTCGCACGGTCCGACGCCGACACCGAAGCGACCAGTTCGGCTTGACCTGACAACAGGGCAGCCAACGGCTGAAGATTCTCAAGGCTCTCTATCCACAGACCCATAACACACCGTCCCTTTCCGAGCTCTGGGCGCTCAAAAATGTTCCAACGCCGGTTTCCCAACCGGATACACGTTGAACCCTATCACATGGAGCGGACGCGGGTCAAGGAAATTTCGGCCGTCAAACAGGAAGGCCGGCTTCTGCATGGAGTCGAAGATCCTCTGGTAGTCAAGGCCGGCATACTCCTTCCATCCGGTGAGGAGCAGGACGGCATGCGCCCCTGCGGCGGCCTCATACGGCGTCTTTGCGAAGGAGACGCCGGGAATCTCCGCAGCGGCCTTGGGATCGTGGATGACGACCTCTGCCTGCTCCCTGACCAGACCCTCAGCAATGTTGATGGCTGGGCTGTCCCTCGTGTCGCCCGTGTCTGGCTTGAACGCCAAGCCGAACACGGCGACCCTCTTGCCCGAAAGGGTGTTGAACATTGCCGACACGACCCTCCTGACGAACCTCGTCCTCTGGTGGGCGTTCATCTTCACAACCTGGTGCCAGTATTCTGCCTCATCCTCAAGCCCGTAGTGCCTGCAGAGGTAGACGAGGTTGAGGATGTCCTTTGTGAAGCACGACCCGCCGAAACCAACGCCGGCCTCCAGGAACCTTGGGCCTATCCTGCTGTCCATGCCGACAGCCCTTGAAACATCAACAACGTTGGCTCCACTGGACTCGCAGAGGGCAGCCAGGCTGTTGACCGAACTCACCCTCTGCGCGAGCATCGCGTTGGAGGCGAGCTTCGACAGCTCGCTGGACCAGACGTCAGCCGTTATGATGCGACTCTCCGGAACCCACTTGTTGTACAGCCGCTCCAGCTTTCCAACTGCCGCCTTGGCCTCCGGAGTGTCGTCCCCGCCTATCATCACCCTGTCGGGTGACAGCAGGTCCCTGACCGCCGTACCCTCCGCCATGAACTCGGGGTTCGAAAGGACGACGAAATTGTGCCTCTGCTTCCCCGAACACAGGATCCTGCTCATGGTGGCGGCCGTCCTAACGGGGACGGTGCTCTTCTCGACGATTATCTTGTCGGACTCTGCGTAGGCCAGTATGTCCCTGGCCGTCTGCTCGTAATACTTCATGTCGGAGGCGAAGAACGCTCCCTCGCCGTAGAGCTTGGTCGGGGTGTTGACCGACACGAAAATGACGTCGGCCATCAGGATCGCGTCAGGGACGTCGTCCGAGAACCACAGGTTCCTCCCCCTGCACTCCTTGACGATCTCGTCCAATCCCGGCTCGTAGATGGGAAGCGCGTCGGAGTTCCAAGCCGCAATCCTCCCCTCGTCCTTGTCAACGACGGTGAAACGGTCCTCGGGACACATCTTGGCCATCACTGCCATGGTCGGCCCCCCGACATACCCAGCGCCTATGCATGCGATCTCCATAACCTGATCTCCTTAACTTTCACAACGGGCATCCAATTGCCCTCAATGGCCCTTATGAGGGCTCAAGAGGCAGCATGTTGCCCATTATTGTACCAACAAAGGGCTATTATGACAAAACGCCCCTGAAGGCCTTTTAGGAAGCCTGAGCACCAGACCCCAGCCGAGCCGTTTTGAGGCCCTGTGGAGCCACGTGGGCCGTCCTCAGGCCTGTTCCTCGACCACCGGATCCTCGCCGTCGAATATGACCCCGACCCTGTTCGTCACTTTCGAGAACGGGGGCATCGGGAGTTCCACAACGTCGTGTCTTTCGATCACAAGATCGGGGTTCGACCTGGCCTCATGCCTTTCGGGCATGGCCTCGATCTCCTCGGGGGTGAACCTCCTTGTGACCTTCCGCCTTTGGACGAAGGTGCCGCGCTTGAAGTGGGGCGGATAGTCGTTCCAGTTGATGCCGTTCGCGTGCAGGATGTCCTGCATTTCGGAGCAGCTCTTGCCCTGCATCTCCTTGTGGGAGCAGACCGTCCTCGTGGCAGAACTGACGCTGTTCTTGGAGGCGTCCTGTTCCCTCCACAGGATCTCGTTGGCCGCCTCGACCTTGCTGGGAACCGTCCACGCCCTGCAGTCGAAGATGGTCGGGATGTCCCTCTTGTGGGACCAGAGCTCCCGAGCGCCGATGTAGAACTGCCACGAGCACATGGACGCGAGAACGGACACGATCTTCATGATCCGTCCGTCAAAGAATATCTGGCTCTTGACGTCGTCGCTGTGCCAGACGAGGCTGATCTCGTCCGACTGGGTGTATCCGACGCAGGCGCACGTCTCCCTGACAAGGGCCTTCGTGACCTCGACCATGAGCCAGCTGAGCCTCTCGTCGTACGGTCTCCTCATGTCGGAGGTGTACGACGAGAAGTTCTTGCCGTCCAGTCTGGCGCACACGGGCAGCAGAGGCATGAAGCGCCTTCCGGCCTCCATGCCCTCGTAAACCTTCATGCGGTCGCTAAACTCCTCGTTCATAATTGCACATCCTTCAGTCTATGAGGTTCGACAGCAGCTCCTTGTCACGCCTGTCGAAGTCGTCCCCTCGGTCAAGGCTCTTGTTCCTCTCGATGAGCTGCCTCGTGCTCCTGTAGTCCCTGGCGAGGAAGACCTCAAGGCATATCGGCACCTTGGTGCCCTTGAGCCTGTTCGTCTTCTCCCAGTCGGCCACGATCCTGCGGCGCATCTTCCTCATGGCCAGAACGCATATCTGCCTGATCCTCTCTCGGGACACCCTCTCGCGCTCGCCGATCTGGTCGTACGTCGGGTCCGCCCCATTGAGATACAGGTCACACATTACCCTTTTCTCGCGCGGAGTCAAGACTTCATCCATGACCTCCACGAGATAGCCGCCGAGCATCCTGACGTTGACCTCGCCGTCCGCGCTCTTCCCGTCGGCGACGACGTTCTCCCAGGATGGGTTGGCGTCGAGCCTCGCAGGCTGGGCATACTTCGCGGCCCTGATGAGCCGAGCGGTCTCGACGTTGATCCCGAGGGTCTCGGCGAGGATCTCCTCGGGGATGTCTGATCCGTACTGTTCCCGCAGCTTGTTGAGGGCGGGCCAGTAGGCATAGTGGTTCATGGGGACGTGGATGGTCACGTCGTGCTTCACGGCGGTGCGTATGGACTGCCGTATGGACATGATCGCATACGTCCCGAACTTGGCGTGGGCCTTGTGGTCGGAGTTGTAGAGCTTGGCGGCCCTGAGGAGGCCGTAGTTGCCCTCCGTGATCATGTCCATCAGCGTCATCGACGAGGAGCTCCTGTGGAGGAACCTCTTGTAGTGCTCGATGGCGCACTTCACAACGAGCAGAAGGTTCCCCTCGACAAACTCCGATATGGCGGCATCGACGTTCTTCTGGTTCCTGCTCTTCCTGACGATGCGCGACAGCTCGGCCTCCCTCTTCGGCGTGAGCCTCGGATAATGGATGATGTGCGACATGTAGCTCTCATAGGAGTCGTCGAAGATGCCGGCGCCGCCCTCATGGGAACGGTGACCGACAAGAACGGTCTTCCCGTTGCGAATGGGGCTCCGCTTCGAAAGCTTTGTGTTTTTCTTCATAGGCGTTCCTGTTGCGATTATACATCTAGGAACGGAAACGGGGGTGGCTTTGGTGTCCCGGGCGGGATTCGAACCCGCAAGAAGACGGGTTTAGGCCGTCCGCGTCTGCCAGTTGCTCCACCGGGACAAGGGAACGAAAACCGGAAACGATACTTTTAATTTTGTGAATTGCCGACGAATCTATCATTGCTTGTTCAAAACAACGCAACTATACCAACGTTCAAATCGGTTCGATTTGGATTCGCCATATCTCCTACTATACGTTTCAGTTTGAGAATGGCAATTGGGACACAACAATCTCAAATTTTCAACCCTGTTGTCGGTTCTGTCGCCGTTGATATGATCTACTTCCAATCTAATGATGACATTTTGCCAACACGACAGACCACACGATTCGCAAACATATTTTTTCAGGCCAGCTTCGACAAGACGCGCCATTAAGTTGAATCCATGAACGCGCTTCGATCTTCCAACAACAAAGACTTCATTCCATGGAAGCTTTCGTGTCTCACTCACAGAAGCTAGCCTCTTATCACAAAACCTATCTTTACCAGCCGACCAACCCGCGCCTAAAAAATGCGATACATCAAGATTGTTTTCCTTGATCCGTTCCTTAACAAGGCGATAGACGGATCCGTTGGCGTCATAATCCCATCCCAGTTTAATAGCAACATCCCTGAAGCTTCTCGAATTGGCAACGACTTCGGCAAACATCGTCTTATCCACCGATCGTATGGATGACTTCGGCCCTCTTTTGGATGACAAATGTGAAGTAGATATCTGATATTTTGAGCACTTTTGATGAAGGAAGTCTGTTATCCCTCCTGATTTTCTATACCCCATCCTTCTCGCTATTTCAGAAAAGCTAGATGATGATGCGACAATATTTCTAAATTCATCTGAATCAACATCTATCCTACTTGTACTCATAAAACAGCGTCCTCCTAATGGGTATTTCCCCATCTGGTAGACAAATCCCTACATAATACTTGTTCGTCAACTTATTTGGTGTGCCCAGAGGGAGTCGAACCCTCACCCCTTGCGGGACTAGCCCCTCAAACTAGCGTGGCTGCCATTACACCATGGGCACATAACCAAAAATGGTGCCCCAGGAGGGAGTCGAACCCTCATGCCTTTCGGCACCGGCTTCTGAGACCGGCCTGTCTGCCAAGTTCCAGCACCGGGGCTTTGCAAATCTTGGTGACCGAGGCGGGAGTTGAACCCGCACGCCTTACGGCACAGCGTCCTAAGCGCTGCGCGGCTGCCAATTACGCCACTCGGTCTCAATCTGGTGCTCGGGACAGGAGTCGAACCTGCATGGGGTTTGATACCCACCAGGGTTTGAGCCTGGCGTGTCTGCCTGTTCCACCACCCGAGCAAAATCAGCTTTCCTGGACCTTCTTCTTCCTGACCTTCGTGACGGCCTTGCCGCCCTTCCTGTCATTGCATGATGGACAGAAGTCGCCCCTGGGCCCGTTGTAGCATTCCTCGTATTCCTTGTACGACAGCCCGCTGTCTATAATCACCCTGCACCTGTCGCATACCACCGCACCGTCTCCACCGTTGAACTTGAACATATGTCCTTCCATTTTACTTGTGAAACTGGCGGTGTCGGGGAGGCTCGAACTCCCAGACGAACTTATGAGGCCCGTCACACGCTCTCCGGGCGTGCGCCTTACCAATTCGGCCACGACACCTATTCCCAACTCCTATTCGTCGGTCGCAAACGTCGCTCCTCCCTCCGGAACCCCTTCCGGCCCCATGAGGCTCCATCTCTCGGCCTCCTGACGGCTCGGGACGCGGCCGCCGCAGTCGGCCTCGATGTGGATCTTCGCGGCCCATGCGGCCCGGTCGCCCCACATCGCCCTGACCTGCTCTATGGCCTCGCCGTGGTGCCTCGCCCGCCTGTGCGTGGCGACGCCGTCCTTCGCGAACTCGTCAAGCCAGCGGTGCACCTCCTCGTAGCCGGAGCCGAGAAGCCTTTCGCAGTCCAAACAGTGTCTCCATACAGCCGGCATCGTCGTTATCCTTTCACAAAATGGCGGTGTGGGGGAGATTCGAACTCCCATACGAGCTTTGAGGCCCGTAAGCGGTTTAGCAAACCGCCGCTTTCGCCAATTCGGCCACCACACCATTATATCATCGAAATCTGGCGGCGAGGGAGGGAGTTGAACCCCCGACGGAGCTTTTTGAACCCCGTTTCCGTTTTCAAGACGGACGCAATAGGCCGCTCTGCCACCTCGCCTTCTGGCGGAGAGAGCGAGAGTCGAACTCGCATGTCCTTTCGGACTCTAGTTTTCGAAACTAGTGCCTTACCATTCGGCGCATCTCTCCATCAATGGTGGGCCTGCCGGGGCTCGAACCCAGAACCGTCACTTTATGGGAGTGCTGCTCTGACCATTGAGCTACAGGCCCGTCGTTACCCATTCGGTTGTCAAAGAACAAAACATTGGTTGGCGGGGCGGGGATTGAACCCGCAACCGTCTCCGTATAAGAGAGCCGCTCTACCAGCTTACGAGCTACCCGCCAGTCGTCCCTGCGAACGACCGGCATATCAGCGGCCCATATTTCACCCAAACCGTTCCAACCATCTTCATCAGCGTCTCCGATACAGCGGGCGAGGCAGGAGTTGAACCTGCAATCCGCGATCCCCAGTCACCGAGAGGCGGCGGGACGTTTCGGCATGGGGTTTGACTGCCATGCCTACTATGCCCCGTGTATGCCCGTTCCACCACTCGCCCGAAACCGACATCCCGTTAAGCAAAAAGCCCCCTCGGTCTTTTCAGTCCGAGAGGGCCTCGTGGAATCGTTGTGCGACTCTGTCAGGTGCAAACCCCGACTGCCCCCTCACGGCTGAGGGACGACAGGGATATGCTACTTGACAATAGTAACTTCATGCTTTCATCCTTCCCGGATAAATCCGGGCATTCCTTCTTATTTCCAGAACTATCGCATTAACCGCGCACGATGTCAAACATCTTTTTCAACTTTCTCAGCGGCCCCTGAAGAGCCTCCAGATCCACCTTGCGGCGGCCGCGATCTGCGGAGCCTCGGTGAGCACCACCAGCAGGATGCAGGTGGCGAGCCCGACGGCCGCGCCGTCGGTGAAATCACTGCCCGTAGCCATCGAAGTTCCCCTCCATTACGAGATGCTTGGCCTCCTCGATGACCAGAGCCATGTGCCTTGACAGCTGGGGCCTGAAGGGCTTCCTCATGAGCCTCATTCCGGCCTCCTCGGGAGTCCTGTTCCTCTTCCTGTGGTTGCAGGCGTAGCAGCACGTCACCATGTTCTCATAGAGCGTCCTTCCGCCCCTCGACGCGGGGGTGACGTGGTCGGTCGTCAGGTCGGCCCTCGCCGTTATCTTCTTGCCGCAGTATTGGCAGACGTGGTCGTCCCTTTCCCAGACGATCCTGTTGCTGTACCTGAGGGCCCTGCCGAACGCCCGGACATACCTGTAGATCCGGATTATGAGCGGGACGCGGTGCACGCCCTTGACGGACCTCACCACGCCATCCGCCCAGCGCACGACCTCGGCCTTCCTGTCCTCGACGAGGGTGATGGCCCTTCCGAGGGAGGTTTGGCTGATGCACTCGAACGCGCTGTTCAGGACATATACCGTGCTCATACTCTCTCCATGTTGGGAGGAGGCCAGCCGCAGGGGCAAGAAGACATCGATTCGCCTAGGTCTTGCCGTCGCCTTCCGCCCGAGGATCGCCTTCTGGCAACGGCTTTCGCCATCGCCCAGCTGGCGGGATCGCCGAAGCAGCCCCGCCATGTTTCGAAGGCAGCCCCGCGGAGGGCCTCCATCTGTCTCTTATTATACCTTCCTTCGGCTGCTTCCTCCTGTGGCGTCCCTGCCGCCAGCCGACAACGCAGCTGGGACGCGCCGACAACGCTTGCGGTCCGGAGGGGATGGGATTTGGGGTGGTACCCCAAGGAGACCAAACCCGAACCGGACGTTCCGCTTCCGAAACGAACCCGTCAGGGCGTGGCACACTCGACGGGCTTGTTCGAGCCCAGAATGGCGCCTGATCCTCCCGAATGCCCCTTCGTGCCGAGGCTGTTCGGATCCTGCGCCTGCCTGTTCGACCAGCGCATTAGATCGAGGACGCTGGTCGTGCTCGGAAGGCGTTCGGTATGGCAAAGGAAGTCCGCCACGAGCTCGTCGAGAGCCGCATGCAGCAACCTGTGCTTTTCCATATGTTCCTTTTTCGACATACCGCCTTCCTTCAAAAATGGTGGACCTGGGGAGAATTGAACTCCCGTCCGCTGGGCTCGATCCATAGCCTCTACACGCTTGTCCGGCGTTTCGGCCGCCGACGGCCTTGCGAGGTTCTTTGCAAGGCGGCCCGAAGCACCCGCTCCGCCTGTGCCGCCTCAATCAGGAGCGAGGCGGAGTCTCCGTTCTCAGCGGTGTGATTCGTACCAGGCATGGATCTGCGGAACATTCCCACTCGCGTGAGAAAACCCGATCCTTAATCCCGCCAAGCTCGCTTGGTGCCGGCTACTGCTGATGCCTCACCGGGTTCCTAGGCTGCCTTTAGGCAGCCATGCGATAAGTGTTGCCACTTGATCTTGTGACCGGATGTTTAACGTGGCCAACCGATCATCCACGACGTGCAGCTGATGAACCTGAATCACAACGTCGAAACCTGTCAGGCCCATTGCAATCATCACAAGATACTATTTCACAACCATGGAGTCAAGTCCTGCCTCAAAGATTTTTCGGAACAGGGCGAAGCCCTTCTGCCTGCCGTCCATCCCGTCCATCCCGTCCAGCCTTCCGGCGGCGGCGGAGTTCACAAGACCCTTCAGCTTCTGGATGTGCCGGTCGTCCGAAAGCTCAAGCCTCGCCGCCCTGATGGCGACAATTTTCGCCTCCGTCAGGGACTCTGCCTGGGAGACAAGGTTTTCGCAGTCCGCCTCGACATAGGCTCCGTCGCGGCCGACCTCCCTGCTCCTGTCCTCAAGCGTCCTTCCGAACCTTTTGCCCTCTGCCATGTTGTCCTCCTGTTCGTCACAACGGGATGTCTTCACATAGGACGACATCCACCAGTTCAAGATCCCTCATCTTTTCCTCGTCTTCCGTCTGCGGAAACTTGAAATATGCGTCAACGCGCTGGCCGTCCAGAGCCGCCACATCCAAGTCGGAGAAGGTCGAAAACTCGAACCCGAGCTTGTTGCATTCGGATCCGAGCGTGAGCGATGTCAATTTCCATTCCTCCGACTCCTTGGTTTCGACCCGGTGCACGAGGACGTTCGATATCTTGAACACCGGCTCCGGGTTGGCGTCGTCGTCATAAGGATGGAACGAGTTCAGGATGCGGAAGCCAAGGCTGGGGGTGAGCTGCTCCGGCGAAGTCAGCTCCATGTCGTAGAGGGACTCGAAGGACGGCCTGCCGTGCTCCTTGTAGTAGTCTCCGCACGCGTCATCGAACGCCTTGGCTCCGTCCGCAAGCCTGTTCGGATCCAAGGTGGCTCCGCACGCCATCTCGTGTCCGCCGTACCGAAGGAACAACTGCTTGCACCGGTCCATGATGTCCTTGACGCTGGCTCCCTTGACCGACCTTCCGCTCCCGGATATTTTCCCGTCATGCAGGCCGAACACAAGACACGGCATCCCGAACTCCTCCGCCGTCTTGCCTGCGACAAGGCCGCATATCCCCGGTATCCACGACGGGTCGTAGCAGAGTATCCCGTTCTGCCAACCTCCAGCCTCAGCCACCTTCCTGACGGCGCGCTCCATCTTGGCCTGTGCAAGCTTCCTCTGCGAATTGACGGCGTCCAACTCGGAGACAAGCGGCATGCATTCGGCTGCGTTCCCGCTCAGCATCAGCGTCAAAGCCTTGTCGGGATCCCCCATTCGACCGACGGCGTTGATCCTAGGCCCCACCTGGAACGCGACGTCGGTCTGATGGAAGCCGCCCGAACGAGCCGAGTTCATCACAAGGGAAATCAGCCCAGGCGACCTGCTGTTCCAAAGCTCGGGTAGACCGCACTTCACAATTGTCCTGTTGTCCCCCGTCAACGGGACCATGTCGGCGACGGTAGCTATGGCGGCATACGGAGCCAGCCAGTCGCTCTCAAGACCCCTCATCTTCAGGCACGCCCTCGCAAGCTGGTATGCCTCGCCGGCGGCACAGTACGGGTCGCTGTTCGACTTCCTCCAGTTGACGTAGGCGTCAGCGGAAGTCGGATGCCCCTGCGGCCCAGGAATGTGGTGGTCGAGGACGACGACGTGTTTGACGCCCCATTTCTTGAGGCTGCTTATCTGAGTCCCGTAGGCCGCTCCGGTGTCCACCACGATCAGGAGGTTGGGGATCGGGAACTCGTCGACGAACGACTGCAGGGTGTCGTCGTTCAGGCCGTATCCCTCCTTCTGCCTTGACGGCAGAAAAACGTCGCAGTCGTGGCATCCCATCTCGGCCAACATCTTCTTGACGATCGAGGAGGCCATGATGCCGTCGGCGTCATAGTCGCCGATTATGGCGGCTGGATAGTCCGCACCCTCCCCAAGAGCCTTTTCGATGACGGAGGCAGCCTCCGCAATGCCGGGGATGGAAAGCGGGTCTGAGATGTCAGCAAGAGTGGGGGCTGAAAAGGATCTGATACGGTCGAATGTTATGCCCCTCTGGGCATACAGAACGGCCTCTATGTCGCCGACTCCTGATGCGACCAGGGATTTGGCAGCGCCCTGCGGCCGTGGCCGCATGAGCCAATGTCTTTGAACTTTCTTGTGCATAGTGCCGTATTATACCCAACGGCATTTCGGACTGTGCCACAAATCCGAAGGAATTGCCACAGAAATATACGTCATCAGGGATGACTGCCGTCAAGCAGGTTGGGGGGAGCTCCGGAAAGATCAACAATCGTTCCTCCTAGCGATATTCCAGTCGCCCCCCAGAACTCGAATGTGGGTTTGACTGTGAACTCGTTCTGTTGGACGACAATATAGGTTGGACCAGTCTCGTCCAACGTCAACAAATTGAAGTCATATCCTGAGAACCTGTATTGATCATCTCTAAGCGAGTTGGGCATTCGGGAACCCCGTTGGCGATTCGATTCTGTGACGAAAGAACAGCTCGTTTAATGATTCTGCGTGGGAAGGATATTTCCCTATCAAAGTGCTGTCCGTGAGACTGCGTCAGGCAGACAGCCCCTTGCCGGTCTCCATCCTGACGATGTCGTCACGTATTGACGCCATGACGTTGCCGTTCTTCACCTTGTCGTAGTCGACTCCGAACGCCAGCGGAAGGTTTTCCTGGCCGCAGACCAGAAATGGCGAATCCTGGAGGACTCCGACCACGACGGCGTCAGGAAGAAGCATCTCAACCCTGGAAACGACGATGCCGATCTCGTTGGCCTGGTACAGTTCAAGATGGCATGAAAGCTTGCCGTCATAGGGATCCTCCAGCATGTCGGGCTCGATGACGATCCTTGACACGGTGATGCCGTGAGCCTCCCAAGACTTGTTGAGGAAATGGAACATGCCGAGGGACGAGATGTCAAACCCGCCGTGTTCCGCCGACCTTATCTTCTCGATGAACATGTTGTGGACGGGAGTCGTCACAATGGGAACGTACGACGTCTGCTTGTCGTCAATCAGCACTGCATACCACAGGGAATCAGTCTGCAGCGTGAACCCGACCTTGAACATTCCGCCAGTAACAACGGTTGCCATATGGTTTCAATCCACACCCATGCGGGGCGCCCCACATCAACGGTTATGTATCTCTGGGGTTATTATACAACGTCTCAGGCCGAAACGTCAAAGAATTTCCAAGGTGTCCCTTGTCCTGGACGCCGTCAGAAAGTCGTTGGTTTCATACCGGTTGCCAGTGAAGCGATAGGTGTTCGACAGTATCTCCTGATAGGCAGGCGGAAACGACCCGAGGCTCCTCGTCTTGTGGACGAAGACGTCACCCACGTCCTCCATTATCCTCATGTATTCCGGCGTTAGCTTTGGTACTGCCATATTTGCGGAGCACGTCCGTCAAGATGCGGACATCCTCCTGTGTGATATTCGTCGGGAGGGCATGGGAAACCTTTACCAAAAGGGGTTTTCCGCGCACCATTCCGCCGTTCTCTACGACATAAACGTGTCCGTCCTCGGCGTCCGCCCTCAGGGGTATAGTCACAGGATTACCCATGTCGAAGGGATAGACGACATGCATCCGCCCAGACAGCGACAAATGCCACGGGATGTCCATTTTCCACAGCAGGCTCCCGTCGGGCTGAACCGATATGTCGGATTCCCGGTCGCTCTCACGGTAACTCACATGGATGTGCAGGTCGCCAGGTGGAAAACTCCGAGACAGCCTGTTACCTGCCTTTTTGGTGGTTATGCGGTACATCCGAGGCATCTTCGGAGGTATCTGAAGTTCGGCCTCAGCCTCCCTCCTGACCCATCCGGCCCCATGGCACGCCTGACATTTCTCCCTCTCCTGGCCCTGGCCTCCGCATATCCAGCACGACCCGTTGGCAAAACGCCCAGTTCCGGAGCAGAGGAAACACTTCCTTGGCTTCGACTGCTGGTCGAAACCAGTGGTGTCGCAGTGCTCGCAGAATTCGACCCGAACATACGGAGCTTTCACCTTCGCCCCGAAATACGCCTCGCCCAACGATACGGCCAACGATGTCATGATGTCCTTGTGAACACCTGGGGATCTCCGGCGCGGTTCGGGACGAACCATCCGCGACAACGACGATCTCCATGTTGACCATGGGTTCTCGGAAGCCTCCGGAGACCCGTTCATTATGCTGTCGTAAGCCTTGTGAACCTCCAGGAACTTGGACTGTGCGAACTGGTCGCCGGGATTGAGGTCGGGATGGTACTTCTTGGCAAGCTTCCTATAGGCCGACCTGACTTGGGCTGCTGAGGCCGCCGCAGGGAGGCCCAGGACCGCATATGGGCCGCCAGAAGCCGTCATGTTGACCTTTCCCTCTCAGCCGGAACCCTAGGGGCGGGTTCGACCTTCCTGGCGGTGACGGAGGCGTCCTTCGACACTTCCAGAACCACCGAACACTTTGAGCTCGGGCTCTTCATGATCTCGTCGGATATCGCCGTCTCGATGTCCTTGGAGATGATGCGTTCGATCGGTTTGGCGTTCATCCCGTGGTACTTCTTCCTGATCCCTGTGATCGCCCTGACGACGGTGTCGTCGAACATCAGGTCTATGCCGTTTCCCTCCAGACGCTTTGCCAACTCGACAAGCAGCAGCCTTGTGACATCGACCAACTCGTCGTCCGTCAGATCCCTGAAGACGATGAACTCGTCAACCCTGTTGACGAACTCGTCATCGAACTTGGACTTGCAGGCCGCAACGAGATCCTTCTGGTCGTCATCGTATGACTTTGACACCTGCGAATCCGCGAAACCAAGCTTAGACGGCCCAGATGGGGTAAACGCCATCGTCATGACGATGACGGCGTTCTTGAAGCTGACATCCCTGCCTTCCGAATCCGTCAGCATCCCGTCAGACAGGATCTGGGAAAACACATGCATGACCTCGGGATGGGCGGCTTCCAAGCCGTCCAGAAGAACCATGCTGTACGGATGCCTGATGATCTTGTCAGTCAGCTGGTTCCTTTCGCCGTACCCGATATAGCCTGGTGGGCTGCCGATCAGCCGGCTGACATGGTGCTTCTCTGTGAATTCCGCCAAGTTGATCCGTATCACTGAGGTGTCGGATGGGAACATCTCCGAGGCCAACTTCTCGGCCAAATAGGTCTTGCCCGACCCAGACGGCCCCCCGAACACGAAACTGCCGATCGGCTTGTTGGGGTTCCTGACACCCGAGTAGGCGTTTTTCAGAACCCTTATGATCGAGGATATGGCGTTCCTCTGGCCGACTACCTGCCTCTGCAGGCTGAGTTCGACTGACGACACCTTCTGGCGGTCGCCGGCTATGATGACCTCTCGGTCAATACCAGTCTGGTCAGCTATGGCGTCGGCAACCTCGCTCCTCCCTATGACCATCTTCCCTGGCTTGTTCTTTGCCTTATCGTATGAGAACATGGCGCACGTCTCGTCTAGGCAGTCTATGGCCTTGTCCGGGAAACGTCGGTCCTGTATGAACTTTGCTGTGAACTCGACCGAGCTCTTGACGGCTTCGGCCGATATCTCGCAGCCGTGGTGGGTCTCCATCATTTTCCTGAGGCCGTTGAGGATGTTCTCCGTCTCCGCCATGGACGGCTCGCTCACCATTACCCTCTGGAACCGCCTTTCCAGAGCCCCATCCCTCTTGAAGTATTTCTTGTACTCGTCCTCGGTCGTGGCTCCGACGCACCGTATGTCGCCGTTGGCAAGAGCTGGCTTCATGATGTTGGCCGCATCAAGGCCGCCAACCGAGTTGCCGGCCCCGAGGAGGGTGTGGATCTCGTCCACGAAGAGAATGAAGTTCTTGTTGCTTCGGAAAATGTCTATGATCCGCCGTATCTTCTCCTCAAACTGACCTCTGTACTGCGTCCGGCCGACGACTGCGGAGAGGTCGAGAGCGAAGAGGCGCTTGCCGACCATGAACGGCGGCACGTTGCCGGACGCCATTTTTTGCGCTATGCCCTCCACTATCGACGTCTTCCCGACGCCAGCCTCCCCGATCAGCACCGGGTTGTTCTTCTTCCTCCTCGACAGCGTGGCGAGGATCCTCCCCATCTCCTTGTCTCGGCCTATGACGGGATCCAACTTGCCCTCCGCAGCCAGCTTCGACAGATCCCTGCAATATCTCAGCAGCACTTCCGTGTCGTTTTGCTCATCCTGTTTGCTTTTGCCCTTTTCGGACAGGGGATGATGCGTTCCCACCTTGCTTTCGGCCACCTTTTCCCTTTCCTGGGACTGCGGAGGCGGCGGCGCATGAACCGGATTGACGGTCACCATCTGGGCGATGGCCTCCCTGAAGCGGCTGAACGTGACCCCGTGCTCCCTCAGCACATTCCTGGCCTTTGCGTCCGATCTCAGCAGGGCGAGTAGCAGGTGCTGTACACCCATTATCGGGTCGCCCATGAGCTTGCAGCAATCGACGGCTATCTGGACGATCTTCCTTGTCGTTTCCGACAGCACAATGGTGTTGAAGTCAACGTTCTTCTGACGCTGGGACTTGTCCGCCCTCTTCCTGAGGTTGTCAAGAAGCTTTTCCTGAATGGCCTCCACGTTGGACTCCATCATCATCATGATCTTGGTAGCGATGTTGGGGCCAGCCCTGATGATGGCAACCGCAAGAGCCTCGGGATAGACGGCGTCCAGTCCGCACCTCAGCGACTCGGTTTTGGAAAAAACCTCGACCCTGGAAAAAGCCGAATCTTGATTCATCGTTGATTTCCCCTATCCGCACAACTTGGGTTTCGGGTCTTCGAACTTCAGGAAAGCGTCTATGTCAACTATCGCGTCGTCCTCGTCAGTTTTGATGACGTTGTCGCCGGATGTGACTATGGAAAAAACAGCCCTGATCACTCCCCTGTCGCGCTCGTCCATGTCCTTGTAACGGTAAAACGTGTAATCCACGCCCTTGCTTTTCTTCCTGCCAATGACAAGGACTCGATCCTTGGCGTCGGCTATCCTCATGACTACGTTGTTGTCGGGCATTTCATCTCCGTCTTTCACATATTATAGCGCTTTCGAACATTCCGACACGAACATCTTTGCGGATGACATCCACAAACCGCGATCCATCAGAGCCCTTACCAAATCCGCAAAACGATCCCAGGAGATCCCAGGCGACCCCTTGGCAGCCTCCATTTTGAGATCCAACAAGCACCGCTTGAAGGATGCGTCCTCCGACACGTCCATGGCGGCGGCCCAGTCCGACCAGGCTGGAATAGCAGACAGGTTCCTATTTATCCCCAAATGCCCCTTGGCCGATTCAATTTTTGGTGGGGATCGAAGCCACTGTTCACAACATGAGACAACCCGCCGGCCTTGAACGCACACGGTTGACTCAATGGCGTTCCATGCGCTCTTCTCCGAAACCGCCGAATAGGCCGAACAAAGATTTCCTACGACATCCCCATCGAGAATCTTGTCACAATGGGGCATCCATGCGGCCTCATGCGGGAAGAAGCTCGTTCCAAGACCGATGGAACCTAGTATCGCCTCCCTGGACGGGAATTCGGCCGAAACACGCCTTGCGAATTCGGCTGTGAACGAAGGCGGAGGACCGCCGGCATCGGACGGATGCTGAGCCTTCCAAGAAACGGAAGCCAGATCCGCATTCAGATGCCCTGCGGTCTCACGAAGATCCTCCCAGCACGACAGGAGCTTGTCCCTGTGCGACATAAGCTCGGAGGCACAGGCGTCATGTTCCGATTTCCAGATGGGGTATGCGAACCGAGTGATGAACCTCATCCCCCCCATACCATAGGAATGACGCAACAGGTTCCTTTCGATGCGGGCGGCGATTTTCCTGCCGCGGGCAGCGACGACATCCGGAGCCAGCCTCATCTTACTACCGACCTGGAACATCTTTTGGGCCTTGTGCCTCGATATTCCAGCTCGCCATATGCCAACCTTGACACTGACAAGAACACCCCTCTTCATGAGGGCGGTCGCTACCTTGACGGCTTCATTCACCGAGCCTCTCCTTGTGTACGATATTCGGAGAGGATGTTATCAGGGATGACTGCCCCAGGTCAAGAAAGGTTCATGGCTTGGGGGAAAATTCCGCTCTCGTCTTGTCGATTTCGGCCTGACGCTTGTCCAGTTCCTTTGTGACGGCTTCGACAAGCCTGATCGACAGGCTCTTGAGAGCCGCCAAGGCAAGCTTCGCCTTGTCGATGTCAATGGTCTTGTCTGGCTTGGCTATGAAGCCGACGACAACCTTGTAGATCTCGTTTTCAAGCGTGGCTTGTTCCGGTGCCTTTGTCTCGCTCATCGTTCGTCTCCTTCTCTCGTTTCCCTGGGTGCACGAAGAACAACAGGGACGTATGTGTCCTGTTCGTGATCATCTTGCTCGGGAACCCGAAAAAACCAGGTCTCCTCCCCTCATTATACCAAATATATTCGCCCTGGGGGATCCAACCCTGCGACTCCATGATGTCGGCGGAGATATGGGTCAGAAAGACATACTTGCCCGACAGGTAGACATCCTCCATGAAATACGCCAAATATCTCCCGTCCTTAACAAGCACTGCCGCCAAGGCGGCGAACTTGGACATGAACGCCTTCCATTCCCCCATATCGTTGAACTTGCATCCTTCGAAGGGCTGCATTGGCCTCTGCTGGCTGCCTTTGCCCTTGAACCAGCGCGAGGACTTGGGGCGCCTGTCAATGTCGAAATACGGCGGGTCTGTAAACAGGAAGTCTACAAAGGAGGCCTGAGTCTGCGGATCGGTTCCGTACTCCTTAAAAAAATCACAATTTTTGATGGCGTCAGGGTCGTGGTCGGAAAACAGGGACGACATCTGCCTACACGCCTCCTGGTACGCCGCAACCTGCTTCGGATCCAATTCGCACCCCACGGCCTTACGGCCGGCCATCTGGGCTCCCAAGATTATCCCTCCCGTTCCGGCAAACGGGTCGAACACGACGTCGTTCTTCTTGGAGAAGTTCTCCACGATGTCGCGGCAGAGGGCTGGCGGCTTGCACGCCTTGTTGAACGCCTTCCTGACCTTGTGGGCGTCGGTTCCGAG
>Ga0315288_10002068_pt1 | contig 25976 bp, 16 predicted proteins | sample YL17G11_20_MG_FD_203454 | JGI IMG/M metagenome (GOLD analysis project Ga0315288, IMG submission 203454) | Sediment microbial communities from Yellowstone Lake, YNP, Wyoming, USA - YL17G11_20 | ecosystem: Environmental > Aquatic > Freshwater > Lake > Sediment | place: USA: Wyoming | collected... | reverse complement strand
TCCAAATTTCTTAGCTACTTGTTCTGCCTGGTACCCTTGCAATTTTAACTGGTAGCAGTTACCTACAGCAATTCCTTCAGTAAAAGAATGATCTTTTACAAGCGAGGGATAGTAGCCTAATGAAATAAGTAAGTCTTTTATTTCCACAAGCAACGATAAATTTTTAGACTTTAGATGCAGACGAGGGTATCTTCCTTGTTCATAGAAGAATGTTCCATCCCCTTCAAATATACCTTGTAACAATTTCCAAATTCTATTTGTATTTAAATAGGGGTATAGATTCTTTATAGTTTTCTCTTCACAACGAGCGCCTAGCAACGAGACAATAAATTCTTTTAACTCTACGCTATATTTGCCTAATTGTTTATAGTTACCATTACCTTTTCGTATCTTTGTCTTTGAGTTTGGAAGCCAACTATCCATCACCTTTGTTACATGATTAATGTAATCATATTCTTTAGAGTTAAAACAGAATTCCACCTTGCCATTTTCAACGGCGCAGCCTTCTGCCAAATATAGACCAAAAAATCTAAACACATCCCCAGTTAGAGGTATATTTTTTGGTAAGTGATGTATGTGTTTGCGTAACTTATGAACGTTTGTAGGAAGTTTAGTAAGAATACTATTGAACTTATGTCTAGGATAAGCTGTATATGTACTTTGTGTTATATCTTTTAATGCTTTCCACTCTATTCCATTTTTACCGAGAACTTGCACAGGATGTATACTTGTTCCCGTTATATTAATTGCTGAATTTCCATATGATTGTAAATTATAAAGCTGATCTTTGTTTCCTACATCTAGTTTATTTAATTTGACTATTGTAGTTGTACCTTTTGGAGATTGTAGTACATCTCCTACCTTTAAATCTCCGGCTCTAATAATACCGTGTTCCGATAAAACCATACTATCTGGGGTCAGACAGAAGGGGTCAAGATTAGCCTGTGCTGCGGGATAAATAGCTCTGTTAGGAATAAGATGATCGGCAACGATAGCTTCGTTACCACGACGGAGTGTCTGCATGTACCACAACATTTTCATCGTAGGTAGAAGCAGAGGTTTGCCCCAGCCCTGATCTTCTTCAGCAAGAGTAGGGCGTTTAAAGTGAAAGAGATTACGGGGATCCAGTTCAATCTTTCTATTGTTCTTAATCGCGTTAATAAAGAGTTCTGGAACACGTAAAAGTATCTCAGGCTTTCCTTCTCGAATAGCTTTGTTTGTTTTGTCGTTCATTGTATAGAAGTAACGACTCTCACCTGTAAGATCGTCGTAATCTATATTGATATTCTCAGGGGCCCACTTGATGAACTTGAGGAACTGTGGACTCTTTAAGTACTTGTCCACAATCTTGAAGGTTACACCATCATTTGAACACTTCTCGCACTTACCTATGAAGTTGTAGTTCACCCAACGAAATGTAACATTCTCTGCAGGAAATTCTTCCTGGCAAAGAGGGCACTTAAGGAAACGTTTGAACTTCATGTTGGCAGAAACAATGCAGTTCCCATAGGTAAAATAATCCAGTCCTACTTCTATGAGAAACGATTTGAGGTTAAGGTAGTGATCAATGAGTTGTTTATAGTTCTTCTTTACTTCCTTATCATCGAGACCTTCATAGATGAAGTCGGTGATAGGATACTCAGCTAATTTTGTAATAACGTTGTTGATAAATTCGTTTTGATAATAGTAAATACGGCAATACTTAAAGAGCGTTTTAACAGTCTTAGGAAAGTAGTGCCTGCTGAGATCAAAGAATGGATTGGGATATTGCAGTCTCGAATAGGTAGAGATAGTGGAGTCGCTAGCATTAATAGCGGTTCCGTCATATGGAAGTTGGGGCATAGCTTATTTGTCCTTTTGTTGTTGTAGATACTCTTGTATAACTAACCACTTGCTAGCTTGAATTTCCTCGACGGTATCTTCGCCAAGAGGAAAGGGACTACTGTTTGAAAGGGCAACAGCCTGTGACAGGTAAGGGTTGTCAATAGGGAGATAGCTTGGGAATATGTAGACTCCACTTTCGTTAAACATAAACTCAATGTACTTAAGGACTTCGACACTGAATTCACGATCGGGATACATATTGTGAGCTATATCTAACGCAAACCACATCTGTTCGGGTGAACACCCTTGCAGCACTGTAGGATTCGGTATGATTCCATTGAGTGCTTGTACTATGTCTTCAAAGACATTGTAGTCCTCCCAAAATCCGCGATTCTTATAAAGAGTAGCTAAGGCCAACACGCGGTTGATCTCCTCTTCTGGCGAATCTGGTGAGAACATTCGCAACGTCTCAGGTTCTAAGACTTCTTCTTTCGAAGCTATTAAAGCTTGTAATTCTGGATGTAACATTAAATATTCTTTACAATTTTTTCTCGAATAGGCATAGGCAAAGAGTTGAAAACATCTATTGCATCTGGCCCATCAAAGTCGCGCAGCGTTTCAGCATCAACAATACCTTCTGCAGCTTTTTTAATCATAGATACTTTGATTTTCTTTCCTTTATGTAAACAGTTACCTTCTTTTTTCATTGAGCCCAACACGCTTAGATAAGGATCAACAACTTCTCGTCCCCACTGCCTGTTAACATCAAACTTCCTGTCAACTTGCTCGAGGACTTCTGCTGTCTTTATAACGCCCATTTCTTCAGCCTGCTCTGCCAGTTCATCATATACACCTCTGTTATCTTCTGTAACATAAATTCTTCTGGACTTAATAAGCTCGCGGTAATCCGGATTGAAGGTTGACGCTGTTAACCCTGCGTATTTTTCAATGTATGTATCTTCAGTAGAGATATGTAACTTTTGTGCAGCTTTCTTTACATGAAGAGCATAGGTAAGAGCGTCCATTGGCGACAACTTCGTAGCATTCTTCTCGAAGTAATCTATAGCAGTTTTTGTAAGAGCTTCGGTATCGATGGGGTATTTCCTTGACTCGGGAAGAGCAAATTCTTTCGGCTCAGTAACCTTAATCTGAGAGGCTTGTTTCTTGTGCCAATCTGTCTGATTAAGTTCATGAAGGTCTACAATATTAGTAATATGTTTCCCCTCAGCTAGCTTCTTCAGAGGCTCCGGCATATCCAAACGGAAGTGTTTGGCAGCTTTTGCTAAATAGAACGCAGCGGTCTTCGATATCTCATCCGGGTATTGTGGATGTGTGTCTTCAAGGATCTTAAGGTTCAACTTTGTAACATACTTATCATGACACGCGAACTTTTTTAAGAATCCGATATGCGGATGATAAAGTATCACAGCAAAATCATCTATGGGCATAGCTTCGACCTCATCCCGAGAGGGGATGTGTGCATTCTTTACCAGTTCGTCGGGATCATTTTTAGTAAGAGAAATAAGATAATCTATTCTTCCCTCGGAAACCAGGTCGCTGCAGTCATACATATTCCCGGCAAACTTCTTCATGTTATTTTTCCTTTTAACAGTTTGTTTTTCTATGGTTGTGACTCAACCGATGGGGGATTTATTTTAGTTGTACCACTATCATCGGTACTATATACAACAAGTTTAACTATTTCATTACGAGCAATGGCTGCCTCGAGTTTAGGAACGAATGCTTTAATTGCTAGTACTGATTCTTCGACACGATTCTCTTTCTGTATGCGACCTAAAATTATACAGCCCTCTGTGTCGTCAGAATCGTTGCCGGAGTGGATACGAATTCCCTCGAAGAGCGGAACGTTAAGAACATGGGGCATATCTCTTTGGTACTTAGGGGAATAGTCTATACCTACTTTATACACACCTTCCCATATACATGTCTGTTTTTTTATCTTGTCTGGAAAATCTCGTTGCTTGTCCTCGAGTGTAAAACATTCCTTTATACCATCGACGTAGAGTTCTCCTATCGTCGATGTCTCTGTCAGCCAGCGTCTTTTAATGATGAGTATCATTATATGAATAACTTTCCTATAGCTTTGAATAACCAAAGAAAATGATCGATGGATATAAGCGGAACTCCCGTAAATGCCTGCGAGACGAGATTGATAAGAACAACAATTAAGAACATAGTAAGAGCAAATCCAAACTTACTCGTTGCAAAACGAAAGAACTTTGTAGATCTAAACAGGTTCTGGGTTGCTAACCACCATGCTTCACGCATAAGTTTTGGTTTAATAAATTCGTTTAGTTCTTTAATATCGTTTTTGATTAGTTTGATATCCGTATGAACTTCTTCATTCTTATCATACATGTCTTTCAAAGATGCCTGAAGCCCCGGTTTTCCATTTGCACTTACACCTTCTATTATCTTTCTAAGTTCTTGTACCCCCTTGCTTCCGTCAAGATCAATACGATCTAGCGTACCGTGTATTCTGTTAAATTCAAGCGCTTCATCTGAAAGATGTTTATCTATTTTCTGGTCAAGATTTTCTAGGGTTGTGTCTATCTTGCCAGCAACTGATATTTGTTTATTTACTATGCTATCCACCTCATATTTCATTTCTTTCACTTGAGTTTCTACCAAGTCCTGTCGTTTGTTCATTATAGTATTAGAGTCGACAATAAGTAATCGAGCCCCCTCAAACTGATCTCTATCTCTTTTATCTAAGAGATCTATTCTTATTAAAATTTCATTTTTTATCCCACCAACTGCCGTGTCAATGTACCTTTTTATATTACGCATATTAGTACTTTCTTTTTGGCTCGGTATTTTTTTCATAACAATTTTCTATTCAATAATACTATCAAGTAATGGCATAAGTATGGATGCTGTTAATGGGACAGCTTGTATACTGGAAGCAGATATCTTAACAAAATCAACAGTGTGTTCGGCAAGTAACAGTTTGATGCGTTCCGCCTGATGTTGAGCTAGCTTCTCGGGATCGTTAATCTTCAGCACAGTCTGCATAGACTTGGATTCATCGGGATATTGTATAAGTGCACCCTCTGAGTCCCGGTCTGCAAACTTCTCAAAGAGTTCTCTAGAAAGATCTGCAGTTTCGTTGATAACTTGATTACAAAGCCGAGTATTTTTGGCTATCTCATATGCAACGGGAAGCCGTTCTTTGCCCAGCTCTATAAGTGCATTTTTGATCTCAGTAATTTGAAAATAGTTCATATAGTTATATTGGTTTCTTACTTATTATACGAAATTATAATATCAATTGCAAAGGTTATCTGTTTAATGATATATCACTTTAATGGCTATTTTCTCGACATCTGTGGGGCTAGCAGACAGATCTAAAATATACATCCAATGATCTGTTGTCCATGTTCCAGAAGGAGTTATATAGAAACTAGCATAGTTATTAGGAGCCCAATCAGCGCGATTAACTAGATGCTGAAGGAGACTTTGTAGCCCAGTATATGTTCGTGTTGTCCATGTTCCTGTTTGAGCAGCTATATCAACATAATGGTCGGATACTGTTTCATGCTCTGACAAGTCATGGGTATGTGCATCAGCGAACGCAGCCCCGCTGGCCACGTCGTATACTTGAAATCTAATAAGATCGCCGCTAGTACAATCATTAGCATTGCCTGTAGTCCATGTGATCTCGCACGTTGTTATCGTTACATTCTTTGGTATATCCAATGAGAAACGAACCCCAGTTCGCATATTATTAGGGCCAGTTTCTGTTCCTAGATAATTAACTACCTCCGTGTTTAATTCATCCCCCCATGTGGAGGTGCCGTCATCGCTAGTGTTGGCAACCTTTTGGTTGATTTCAATGGGTGTTACTGCTGCTGTACCTCTATAAGAAAGAATCATTATATCCTGTGCTTGCAAATTAAATAAACATAGTACAAGCGTTAAGGTAATATACGTGTACCGATAAGCCATATTTTTAATCCCTTTCCTGCAATGCTTGAACCTATATTATCTATATATATAGTTAATTCTGAATCATTGGCTATTGCAGAATCTGTAATAATAGCCCCGTCTTCTGCTGTTGTGCTTGTTTTTTCTCCGGCATCAATAGATAAACGAGATTCTTGCATAAGAATTGTGGTTCCATTTTCATGAATATCTACATATATAAGATCCCCTATTGGGGCAGTTCCTACACTTGCTTTTAAACCTGTCAGCGTAAAAGCAAAGGGTACTCTAAACGTCATAACCGGTGTTGCCGATACCTCAAGATCTGTTGATTCATCTGAGCAGGCAACACCAATTACAACAGGAGTTGTAGCTTTAGCAATGAAGTTTTGTGTAACCCACTGTTGTGTTGCCCCTGCATTTATAGTTGCAGACATATCGACGCCATATGTGTGGCCAGCACTTTGTATAAACCAATATAAAGAAGTATCTCCTTGTACAGGCTGTGGCATAGATGCTAGACCAACCCAAGTAATATCATTTGGCCATCGAACAACTTTTCCAGGAGGGTTTGATAAGATAAATAAGATATCTCTTTGTTGAACATTCGTAAAAGTAATATTAGCATTGTTAGTTAAAATTTCTTTTGTTGTTCTAGAGTTCCAATTAATAATAATCTCTTGATCATAAGTCTCTGCAATAGGAGTTGTAAATGTCCACCAATGTTCGAATGCAGTTTCATTCCATCCAGCAGTATTTCCTGTTGCCATATTCCAAACACATATAGTATTAGCTGGTAAAGTGCTAATCTTAACAGAGGTAGCTGGTGCGGCAATCTCCATATCTACTGCTAAAGTTGCCCAATTATCTGCCGATACACACAGACGATACTTGGTTGCACCTGTAACAGCTGTCCAACTAAATAAGATTGGCGCCGCAGGAAAAGATTTATTTGCAGGAGTAATATATGCAGTTGTATCTGTTGGAATTGTTACCCCTTCCCCCATCACCATGCCAGCACCAATACTGTTCCATTGAACTCCACCACTCCAAAAATAAATTCTATCCCCCATAACTGTCGTTATTGATCTATTAACATCAAAATGTCCTCCAGAATAATCTATGGTGTTAATACGAACTAATTCTGCACCAATAAGAAGGCTGTCTCCTAAAATTGTAAATCCACATCCCCATACAGAGCCAATTCCATAATCATCTCTAAACAAAGTAACTGCAGGCCCAACATTAACTTGTGTACCTGTGTTTCCCTCAGTCACTTGAGTAAGAGCAACTGCTTTTCCAATTGCTGGACTTGTTGGTTTAGGGCGAAAATCATAAGCACTATTATATGCTGTAGGATAAATAGGAGCATATGTAAATTGAGGATCTGCCCACATACTTGAATCCTCTCCACCCAAGCATACTGTGCTCGTAACATAACTTTGATGGGCAGAGAACCCAATATTAGGTGCCGGACTATCTCCTGAATCATAGAAACGCCCACCGCTTGCCATCGAATCGGGGCTATCCCAATAAAGATTTCCGTTCATGTTGACTGCTGGTTCCCCTCCTAACGTATAGCCAGGATTAAAAGCAGTATGCCCGCCGCGAATTGCGGGGTCAACTCCCCCTGTATTGCGTATTCCTACGCTAATGTTATTTAGAAACCACTGAAGACCAGTAGTATAGCCTTCAATATTATATCTGCCTGTCTCTTTTTGTGATATATCCCACGCTCTACGATTATTTGCAAAAGTATTATGGTATACCCCATAACTTGTTGAAAAATCCATGCCGCCCCCGTTAGAATATAAAATATTATTACGGTATATTAACCACCATTCCCGTCTACCAGGTGTCCCCCGGCCAAAAGCACTTCCTGTTCCATAATGTCTATCTATTCCATCATCTTCGTAATTATCGGGTATTCCCCATGCCCCAGGATTTCCATTATCATCGTTTATAGTACCGTAAGCTATGCATCCTTCTACGGTAGAACGCCATAAACCTTTGGGGTCAAAAGCATTTTCTCCCGCGTTCTTCATAATACAATTTCTCACTAAAATTTGCGCAGTAGAATCCATCTCCGGATGGCCCCAAATATCACCATTTATTTGAATATTATCTTCTTCATAAGAACTATCCATCAAACATTGTTCAATAAGATTATGAGTATATCCACTTCCCGATGTTCCATGTTTACCTGTAACAACAATATTACTTTCCCCTTGTACCATAATAGTGTCGCGGTATAAGGCGGCATATCTAGCTACTTCTCCGTCAAGTGCAATACCAATTCCTGGTGTATAGGTTACTCTTGTATTCATTACCGTGTTGTGTGTTCCTCCAAGTACAATTCCTCGGTCTGAATAGTTTGATACCCAATAATCCCATGCAATAGTTGTAGATCCTGTAGTAACCGAACATCTATCAATAATACCATAATTTCCATTCATCTCAATCCAATAAACAACTCCAGTAGCTGTTCTATAATCAGAATTTCTAAAGGCAAGTCTGTAAAGCTTAATGTAATCTCCTCCCAGCTCAACAATTTTTCTAGCATACCATCCATAGTCAGATCCTCCTGCATGCCCATCAATAGTTGGATAACTTGTATCCGTAGCAGCCATATAGACAAGCATGAAGTTGGATGTTCCGCTATTTCCTTGATAAAGATCCTCGTGGTATGTTCCGGAGAAAATCTTTATGGTGTCGATACCTCCTGTTCCTAGCATACTGTTCGCTTTATTTAATGTCCATGAATTACCTTGGTCTGTTCCCGAATTACCGGAAGAACCGCTTACACTAACATAACGAACTAAATGTTGTGCTTTAACCGAGCACATGAAAGAAACAACAAGTAGCAACAATCCTAGTATTATCCGCTTTGTCTCCATATACCCCCCAATTTTTGATATTTAATCTGCCCGCCCAACTCTACAGCCCTATTATCCCAACAAGATTCTCCATTAGCTCCTTCAGTATCGTCTGGAATCCCATTGCGCTCAAAATAAATACGTGTAACTACTATGTTGCTTAGTAGCGCCAAGGTACCTGTTACCTGGGGCAAAGTAACAATGTTGTTACTTGTGCTTGTATGTGGTCTAACTTCAGTATAATCACCACCAGCATTATAATAGCGGGTAACTCCTAACTCTTGGTCCAGCTTACCAAAACTCACACAGGGGGATGCATGTATAAATGACCATTGTCCTGTAATTTCCTCATCATTTGCCTTGATCGCATCTCCTGAACCAGAAACACTAGCAGTTAAATCATATGCAGTGCCAGCATTATACCAAATTTTTCCATCAGTTGTTGCATATAAGCTACCGTACCCTGCACCAGGATCACCGGGGGGAGAAATTTCTTTTAGTTGTACACGATTATCGATTTGGGCAACAGCGCTCATATATACGTTTCCCAAAAAATATCCTGCCCAATTGGTTGCTCCTCCCGCTCCTAGTGCGGCAGCACCTATACCTATGTTTGTTGCATTTGGTCCATAGCCAACGGCTATTCCTCTAACACCTATATAAGAAGCAACCCCAGTTGGTGTTCCAGAAATTGACGTATGAACTCCGGCAAAAGTTCCAGTCGAAAGATTATATGCTGGAGTTACAGCTACTCCTACGCCGTCTGCTATGGTGCCATTTACAGTAAGTACCCCAGCAGCAGTAACATTATTACTTGATACAGTAAACGGTGAGTTTGTTAAAGAGGTAGTTCCATCCCACATAGCTATTGTATTTGCAGTTCCAGTACCAGTTACAGGTCCACCAGTTCCACCAGTTGTTAAATCATACTCTGTTCCTGAATCATTTCTAAACCAAATCTTACCGTCTGTTTTTACATATAAAGCTCCGTAGTTTGCAGATAGATCGGGGGAAGTTGCCAATTCTTTAAAATATAATCCCCGCTGAAAGCGTGCATCGCGGCCAATAATTGCAAATGACTCTCCAAGCGTGCCACCATTTATTGTGTTAAATATTATGTTTCCTATCTCATCGCTATGTTCTATTGATGTTGCTGTTACTTGAATTTGCCCAAAAATAGCATATGAACTCTGATCTGTTTGCATATAAGCTATAGCAAGACCTATTGTATTAGATAGAGAGCCGGCAGCAGTATTATAAAGCGTAATAGGATTCGACTGTGCCGTAGTAGTTATTATATTTAATGGGCCATAAAAAGTCATCTCTCTATTATAATCCCAGGCAAAAGGCAAACGAGAATATTCTCCAACACCACCCTGATCCGTAGGCCTAAAAGTACGGAGATCAAGCGCAGATATGCGGAATGTTTCCGCATCCGTGAGCGTAACATCAAATGTAATACGAATGTATTCTTCAATAATAACGGGATATAAAGGAATAACGGCAACACTTGCCTGGGTATAGGTAACATTATTTACAAGAGTAGTTACGCCGGTTACAAAGTTGGCATCGTTACTTACTTCTACTTTAATTGTATAGTCTCGAGTTGTATACCCCTGCTCCACCATAATAATATTGGCCATCGTATATTGGCCCACAAGCTGGTACGTAAGTCTAAATTTTTTGTGTGTTGCATTGACTGCCACAACAGTGGAACCAATATGATCAGTTGCATAAGCCCACGTAAGGGGGCTAATTTCCCACGGCTTAAATTGTCCCGCTAACCAATATTCTACAGTTACCGGAACTCTCCAGGAAAGAAGGCTGCCATAACTTAAATAGGGTGCGAGTTCAAACTTTGTTTTTACATCGTAATTGCCGTCTCCGGCGATGAATCTGTTTATATCCGAAAGAGTCATGGTACTTATATTTAAAAGATCAGCCATCGACCCTGCGGTTAAATCAAATTCTGTTCCATCAATATTCCTGAACCATATTTTATGATCTGTTTTTACATATAAATGCCCATAGCCCGTCAATGGCGTATTCGGTGATACGGCAAGTTCCTTGATTTTGAAATGCGCCTCTTCCTGAAAAACATTCGCCACGTACACATTTCCCGCGTCAAAATATCCCGCCCAATTTACAGAAGCACCCGAAGCAGACGCATAAATTCCTCTTGCAGTTCCAGCACCACTTGTTCCCCGCGCAAGTGAATGTACTCCATCTGCCGTGTATGCGCCAGTAGTAATAACATCCATATTCAAACCGTACACATTCGTACCTGTCATTGTACCAACGGTGCGTATAATACTATTGCCATCTATCGTAGACACTTCGATGTTCAAAACACCATAGATACGAATGCCATCATTCTCCCCGTACACATGATCGCCAATTTTTACCGCAACGGTATTAAAATAATTGTAAAACAATAACGAATGATCCGTGCCACTCATAACCAAACGCTGACGATCCCCACTACCAGGATCAGCCTTTGTTTGAATTATTCCACCCGTAATCGCGGTATCAGTAAAAGAAGAAGCACCGATCGCTCCACTTGTTGCTTTCAAATACCCATCAGAACGAACATAGAACGGAGAAGTATTAAGATTATAGGGAGCTCCCTCGTGACCATCCCATCCAGCAAAAAATATTACCGCCTCACCCAAAGAATTTACATTTTCAGCCACAAGACCGTTCCAATATTTTGTTTCAGAATCTATCTGCCGGGCGATAGTAAATCCAGCCTCTATTGGCAAACTGTCAAAAGCCTTTGGGGAAGCCGTAGACATAATAACTTCAGCTGTGTCAAAGGGGAGATGTATCGAAACCCGTTTTGAAAGTTGTGTGTCATCGATACCCCATCCACCAATGGTGCCTGCATCCGCAGTAATAGTTCCAGTAAGATCAACATTGGTTGCTGTTATATTACCGTATATATCAAGCGAGAAGTTAGCAGCTTCAATAATAAAATCCCCGGTGGCTCCGTCCCATAGCAATCCTTTTGTTAAAGCACCCCCCGATACAGTACCTACTCGAAATACGCCAGTGCCGCTAGCATTTCCGGCGAGATAAAAACCATTTCCAGTATATAAAGCGCTCGCAGTTGCACTACGAAGAATACCGTAATTACCTGTGCCTAGGGCGTCTGTGCCTAAGGTAAGAGATCTTCCGACGGCAGTATCTTGCGCTAAAAGAAGATCGGTAGCAACTGAGGCAAACTGCTCTGCAAATAATGTCCAGCTAGCTGCAGAATCTTTTGGCTGGTTCCCGGTTTGTGTTAAAATTGCGTAATAATATAGCCCATCAACATCATCTTTCACACAATCATGTACTAACCCCGACCCGGTGTATTCGGTGTGATCATTCCATAGCCCCTTGTATACAAGAGCGGGCCCAGGTTCTCCTCCGCCAGGGCCATCTATTCCCCGCTTAGATTTCGATATAGAAAAACGCTTGGTTACTGTATTACTAACTCCTGTAGCATTTACCAGAACATTTATATCTACATAACCACCTTCTGTAGCATCAGTAAATGTATTTACGTAAACATCTATATTCGAGACAGCAATTACAGCGGTTAATCCCGAGGATACAGTAATACTTTCTATTTGAAACTCCATGTCTCCTGGGATGCCACTTACTCCCGTAATACCACTCGCCCCCATAAAAGCATATACTCGGGTGTAAGTAGTGCCACTTATTCCCAGCTGATTATTAAACACGTGCCCGTTTGTATCGCAACTAAGAACATGTGCTTCATTTGATAATATAACAGAGATGAGATCTGCTCCGCTTATAGTAACAAATTCCCAGTCTCCGTCAGGGGGCAACGCCGCAATAAGACCTGAACCATAGAATTGAATTTGATAAGTTCCTGAAGCAGGAGTAGGCGTATTAAGTACTATTTCCCAACGACCATATTTATCTGTTGAAGTTTGTCCCACGATAGCATGGCTAAGCTCATGGTATAGTACAACATATACACCTATAACTGGGCGGCTGTTTTTTCTTTTAACTCCAAAAACTACGGTATCAGTTACTCTTTTTAGTACTTCTGCCATGGTCAGTCTTCTATATAGATAGCAGTGTTAACAGAATTTATGGGTAATCCGGAAGTTAGCAATGTATTTTTGGTTCCGAATCCTACCCATATACTGTATGTTGTTCCAATAGGAACATTAAGAGTAGCATATGTGTTGGAAGTTTTTCCTGCATAATACCAGATACCGTTGGTATCGGCAGGTCTGGGCCAGGAATGTATGGGGGCGGAACCTGAGGTAGATTTGAAAACAAAAACAACATACTCAAAATTTTGTCCCATAGTAATTGAATCATAAGTTTGTGTAGCTTGCGTTAATCCACCTCCTGCCGTTAAGGGGCTCGCAATGTAAGCAACCATTTCAGAATATGAGTTCATGTTATCCCACCCCAACTGAAGTTTTCCGGAGGAGGCAATTTTACTACCGTATAAATCTGTACCAATTATTCCTGAAACCTCGGCATAGGAAGCTAGAGTAGTGCGCCCTGTAAACCAATCAGTATATTTCCAATAATCCACCGGGTCATGGTTTATATTTAGCGCCTGGAGTCCACTATAATTTGTAAAATAAAGATGCACATAATACTTTAAACCATATGGAGAAAAAGGAAGCTCATCGAGTATATAATCCCCATTACCCGTTCCTGATGCAGCAACATATCCTTGCGCTATAGGATCGAGAGATAATATAGTTCCCTTTGTAAAATTCTTATTGTGCTTATAAAGAGCAGTAGAATCGTTATGTGTTCGCATACTATAGGTATTTCCGACTATACCCGAAGCAAGTGCACGAAAATACAAAGGATTATCTGGAAGAAGCGCTTCAATTAACGGATTAGCAGTTTGTCCAGAGTAGTAATCATTTCCGGAAGAACCAATCGCATTAACGGTTCGATATAAACTGATAGCAGTAGAAAGAGCATCATTTTTTAAAAGGACCTGGTTGACGGCGGTAAGTCCTGAAACAAATGTATAAGTAACTTCAGCTATAGTTACTGTTTCGTGTCCAGAAGGAATAGCAAGAAATTCCAAAACATCATCTGCATAAATATTTGCATCGTAGATTTCGTAGTAGAGTTTATCAATAAGTCCCGAAGCCGCTATAAAAGTAAATCCTGCTTTTAGACGACTACGATTACGTTCTCTACTATACGGATCTCGATAAGGGTCTTCGGAAAAAATAAGGGTACCCGAATTAGAAATATATATTCGATCTTCATAGGGCTGTGCTATGGATAGATTGTTAAGCATTTATTTATCGGCCGCCCTTACCTGCAATATCCGTATATTCCCGCACAGACATTGCTCTCCAATGTAATTTAAGATCGGCAACAAGTCCTATTTTATTACTATTAGTTCCGGGGGCATCATCCCAAAGATCAACTTTCACAATTCTATTTCCCCAAACTGCTGATACTGGAATATCTACATCTTGGCTATAGGTAGCAGCTGTAAATTGTGTAAGAACAAGCGTATCTGCTTCATTTTCTTGAGCAGCGGGGTATACTCTTAATACAGGATGATCGAGGAAATAAGTTCCAGAACGAAATCCTGGCTGCGAAAATTGATTAACTTCTATTTTAGTTATTATAATATCAAAGTCCCCATTTGAAAGGAGGCCATTATATATCTCTCTACCAAATTTTGAAGTACTAATAGTAAATGTTCCGGTTAATCCTACTTTCACTTCTTCGTTTTGTAAATTTGCAATCGATAAGTGTGTTCCACCAACAACGCTCCCAATAACATAATCCGTTGACACCCCGGCACCCGGAGTAATGGTAATAATTTCTCCTTCAAGTGCATCAGTAAATACATCAGTAATTGTAGATCCAGCCGGGCTAACAATGCCAGTGACAGCCCAGGATTCGACGGGGGTGCTATAAGTGCTCATAGTTCCCGAATAAGTTTTTACCTTAATAGGAATTAGTAATTGATAAGCAACTGGATCCTGTCCTCCTGCGCCAGAAGTAACTGATGCAGTTAACGGAGCAGCTACCGCTTGCCCAGAGATAAGTGGTCGAACACTTATATAATATCTATATGAACCAGGAGTTGAAATATCTATAGTTTTAGCACTAGATACCATACGTAAGGTGCGAATATTGTTAAAGTCTGCACCATTAGTAGCTGTACTCCAAACCAACTCATAATCAGTAGCACGTCCCCAGCCGTTAATAATTACTTGAAAGCCCACAGGAGTTGCGAATGCAGATATACTTGCTCCTACAGGATCGATATCGGGAATTTGTACAAGAAAACCATAAGGATTACTTGGGTCAGTATTATAATATACAGGAGATTTCCATCCGTCTGGCTTAGTAAATGACCCCTGCTGCTGTATAACAGTATAATGTGTATCATGCCCTATACTTACTGCGCGCACTCCTAATCTCAATATTTCTCCTAAAGGATATTCTATTTTTGTTCGCATTGCTGTAGGAACTTGAGCATATGAAACTATATTTTCATGTCGGTCATCATAAGAAAGCACTCCAGCTCGCATAGGAATTGCAACAACTTCATACCTTTCAGCATTGCTATGCACAATAGCAGTTGTTATTGTATTAATATTTGCAATAGTATTAATATCAACAGTATGATCATAAGGTGTTACTGTAAGTAATGTCCAACTACCATAAGAAGATACTATAGATGCATCGTTAGCAGTAATAATATAATCAACCCCGCCGACGGGGCGCTGCCGGCCCTCTTCATGAGGGTTCACCCCGGGACGCATACTAGCTCCAGGAACCCAAAGATGATATCCGACTAATTCATTTGCATTTACTGCCGTTACACCGGGGCTTAAGCTTATATCTATTCTTCCTGTAGTATATACACTTGCTAATGAGCATTCATCCCAATTCCAAGCAAGGGATACAGAGGCACCATGTGAAATAAGTCCTGTTTTTACAGCAAGAGCAAGTTTATTATCGGTATAGTAGGCATCCCTCATCGAACTTCTTGTAGCCGAATCAACATCTGTAACTCTAAAATTTAATGGCCGTAGGGGTTCACCAGCAAGAGTAATTACTTCATGGCCAGTGGTTGAATCTCCTCCTATATAAAATGTAGAAGAGTTAGTGTACGTATCTGTATTAGGCAAATGTGACCATGCCTTTAACTTCATAGCTTCTGAACCAGTAAGAGTATTGATACCTGTTCCAGTTGTTATAGTAAAATCATGTGGAGCATTTGTTACAGATATTGACGGCAATATCAAATTACCCAGAAGTGTTTGAGTAGCCAGCTCACTTTTTCGAACGACATCTTCTGAAAGAATGGCATTCTTTAGTTTCAGTACATTGCTTGGTCTGGAATCTAGTGCAACATTAATAAGATTTCCAGATGATTGAGAAATTACTACAGCAAGAGCTATTCCGCTTGTTAAAGGATTTGTATCCCAAACAAAATCATAAGAATCATGCATACGAGAATTCTTTTGAGATCCTCCCAGTAATCCTATAGCAAAACCACTCATAACATCGACAGGGTCACTGTAAGTATAAGCATGCCTCAAGTAGAGAGTGTGATAGCCATCGGATAGTCCTGCTGTAGAATAGGTAGTTGGGGTGCTTAAATGTATATAATGTAATCCGGAGGTGAGGGCCTCTCCGGCCCCTATATTAACATAGCTGGCGAATCCTCCGGTGTTGGTAACTTTTAAGGACGTATCTCCCGCAACTATAGAACCATTCTGGGCAGTGTCGGCGTTAACTCCGTAACTTTCTATAAGAAGATCAATGACCTTAAGAAAATTATTTTGATTATAATCTTGAAGATCTTCAAATAAATTATAGAGATCAACCTTAGTTCCCTCGTTTACAATGACTCGATCCATCCTTGTTTCCCTTTATATTAAATATCCGCAAGAGCCATAACAAGGGTAGTTGTTAGGCCAGTACTTGTTTCAACCCAGCTCGCACCGTTGTTAGTAGACATAAAAACCCTACCTATATTATAGACGTAAGTTCCTACAAAGATACTTGTATCTTTGATTGTAATAGCACGTATATTTTTATAAGTTAATCCATCATTAATAGCTGTCCAATTTGTGCCATTATTAGTAGAAATAAACATGCCGTTGGCAGATCCAGCAAAGATATTTGTTCCAGAAACAGCAAGTGCATTTATAACGATATTTGTTAACCCAGTGTTAACCTCCACCCAAGTTTCGCCAGCATCGGTAGATAAAAATACACCTCCGCCAAAAGTTCCAGCAAAAATATTAGCGCCGGATATGGCGAAAGCACGTACATTTAGAGTTGTTAACCCAGAATTAACCCCAACCCAGTTAGCCCCATTGTCACTAGAACGGAATACACCTGCGTGTGTTCCTGCGAAAAGATAAGGACCAAATATTGTAAAGGTATGAACATCGGTATTTGTAAATCCAACATTTATTGCACTCCAACTTGTTCCGTTGTTGGTTGAGAGATAAACTCCTCCACCAGCAGTTCCTGCGTAAAGGTTAGGACCAGATACGGCAAGAACTTGAATATCGGTATTACCCAATCCCGTATTTACAGCATTCCAACTTGATCCATTATTTGTAGAAAGAAATACTCCACCGTATTCAGTTCCGGCAAAAATATTTGTATCAGAAACGATAAGAGCTTGAACGTACGTAGTTGTTAATCCAGTATTGAGCGCACTCCAGCTAGAACCATTGTTAGTGGAACCAAAAATACCATCGGCTGTTCCAGCAAATAAAGTAAACGCTGGAGATGTTGTTAAATAGCGTATTTGTGTGGGCATAATACGTTCTATATAAGAATCTCTAAAATTTTGAGAATAAGGAAGATTCGATACCGAAGGATCTAATTGATACAGTAAGGTAGATCTTCTAGTATAGGTATTTGCATAAGTATCGATAAGTGCGGGATTTGTTGTATAATCATAGAGTTCCAACCCACTAGCTATAACCGCAAATTGAGTATAATAGCCAGACGGAGCAGGTTGTACACCTTCTGGAAGTATATATATATCATTTCCAAGAGAAATATTGTAAAAATCACCCACTAACGAATAATTCATAATGCCGGAGGTGTATGCAAATGGGCAACCGCTACTAATACCATATGCATTTTTTAATGTATAAATGCTTGGCACCTGATTTTGGTAATAATTTAATGCCCAAATAAGCATTTTTAAATGTTTATAGGTTTCTTGTCCAAAAGTATTATATTGAGGGGCATCTGCATGCACATTAAATCCGCATTGAGCTGCCCATACATTGGCAAGAACAGGATTAATACGGTATACATGGTTGGCTTTACCTATAATTACGCCTGTAGTAGAATAACGTAAATCTTTAACTGGAGTACTAATCCATATAATCGAGTTCATTTCAGAAGAAATAAAATAATCTATTCCTTCATTATAAGTTCCGGTGCACGATATTCCATTATATTTATAATCGTATGTAATAGTTGGTATAGAGTATGTAAATTCAGGAATATGAAATTCAAAAAATCCTGTACGTTTCAACGAAATATCGTCCACATATACACTTGCACCAGCACTAACATTACGAATAACAATACCTCGAATATTTGCTGCTTGACTATAAAGAGTAACTTTTTGCCAAGTATCAACTATAGTTTCATCTACAGAAGCAGTTGAAATAATATTTCCATCAACGTCTACTATATCGACACCTACGTTACCTGGGTACATAGGGTACCCGTTATCATCTACATAGAACCAAGCTTCGGCTGTCGAAAAAGGTACCTGACTCCCACCAAATGTATAAAGAGCTTGCGTATCCTGGGCACCAAGAAATAAAGACCATGAATCCGTATGGGAAAGAAGATTTGTACGTACCGCTAAATTTCTACCATAGGCAAGATCCCAACCTACGGTATCGCTTTCAAATCCTCCATTGAGTATCTGTTCAATGCCTTCTGTTACGGGCTCAACATTAACTTCTTCCGATGTACCGGAATATACGATATAAAATATCTCTGGGCCATAATCAAAAGAACCATCCATGAGGTCTATAGTACGACTAAACTGTACATTCCCTACATGACTATAAGTATATTGATTTCCACTTGCAAGAGCATTCCAAAACTTTTCAATAAGAGGTTTGTCTTCGAATTCATTCCAGGCAGTTCCAATATTGTTCCATATATTTTCTATTTGAGAAGACATTATAGTTTAGAAACTCCACTCATTTCATAGGCATCGGTAAAGAATGCAGAGAGATCTGGTTTTATGTATTCATTTATAAGATTAACTGGGTCTTCTGTTTCACGCACATAATTATTTTCTACTACTACAACATCAAGAGTTGTAAGATCAACGTATGTTGCTCCTGCGGTATACACAGCACTAACAAGATCATTCTTAGTAATCTTTGTTGTTTGTCCATTCACATAAGTGGCTATGGATGTTTGTACCTGATTCGTAGAAACCGGGCCCCTGTATCGTAAATCGTTAATACGAACAATAATTGGTGGTATGATCTTTCCTAAATTGCTTGTTCCCGAGTAACGATATTCGTCGGAGTCTAGTCTATCTTGAAGTTGCTGACCATAAGCATAATATCTATAAATAACTTTTATCTTCGTGTTAGCCAAAAGAGGGGCAAATGCTAGATAAGGATATTCTAAAGTAGAATATGCGGTAGCAGCATTTGATGTAATAAGAGTCCAATCATTATTCTCTGAAAGAGAATCTCCTATAAGAGCTGTTTGTACTTCTATCATACTGTGAAGAGGTCCTAAGAATCCATTTGCGCTATCCATCAATATATTACCAGTTACATTATTTAAAGTTTGTTCTGCAACAAGTATTGAATCTGGATCGTTAACATAAATATCAGCACAACCCCCCGTGTGTACTCCATCGCCTATAGAATTTTCAAGATTTACATAGTAAGAAGCTACCTCCGTTACTGTAGTTTGTGCCTCAGTAGAGGTTATTAATATATCTACAAAATTATCCGTGTCATGATAATCTGTGCCCATAATAAAAGGATAAGAAACTCTTGTTACTTCTCTATCGCTTATATCGGTAGAGGTATTGGAACCCATTTCCGTCCATGTCCATTCCCCATCGACATATTGCTTTATAAAAGCAGTAGTGCCCCAAGTTGTACCATCGTAACCATACCCGTAAAAGTTAACTTGGGCCCAAGACCCTGCAGGGAAAAATGCTGGATCCATTTTCAGCCTGTAAAGAACTGCAGTATGAACTCCTGTAGTAGTTTCTACAAGTAAATTATCATACCACCATTGCCCATTTTCGGTTCCCATAACACCAAAACCAATATGTGTTCCGTTTGCTGTAATGTTTGTAGGAGCTCCTGTACTAAGTTGGGGAAGAGCGGGCTCACTACCAGAGTTTGCCCAAATCTTCAATTGCATGGAATAATCTTCGCCTACAACAAGTTTAAACTGGTATAATTTATTAGCTTTGATATCTACTTTAGCAGCAGCCTTAAACTGATTTTCTCCCTGAGGAAGAACTATAAATGTTGGGCTAACAAAGAGATCATTTGCCAAAGAACTATTGTCGACTAAATATACATTATAAATACTATTTGTGGAATCATTCTTCATCCAAGCGAAGCCATACCCATTAGTGGGATCTATGGATTCCCCGTCACGAAGTATTGTTACATAAGAAAGTTTACCGTCAGTAGAAGAATCATCTGTTTGAAAACGTCCTGTAATAGTTACTCCAGAATGTTTTGCCAAAGGTCTTGAGATGATCGGATAATAATTTAAATTTTTCTCGACAATGGCATACTCAGCAAGGTCAGTCATCGATTTGAGTAATGCAACTTCCTCTCGAGACATTTTATCTCTTTCTTGGACTCTGCCGCGTGAATATGCTAAAAAGTTAAGAATATCTGTGTAACTACTAATCTGTTGCTGCCATCCCTGCAATTGAGTAGGGGTCATCTTGGCCATATTTTGTATTGCATTTAACATCAAATGCATCACATTTTGAGTTACCATGACCTTAGATATTACATCTACTTCTGATTCCGCTAACCTGTGCCCTAAACGAAGCATCTGAGACCCGCTAAGAGTAACTAATAAAAACTCTTCGGCATCTCGCAGCATGCCTATTCCGGTAGTGGAATCTGACATAACCCACGTTGAGTCTAATTTAGGAGATTGAAAATCATCTTGAAGAACAACTGTTGTTTGGATACTTGTTTTTAATGCATCATCAAGATTATATATTCCACCATATTGTGTTGTAGTAAACTCGTCTGTAAATTCTGTGATCATAGGAAGATCCGGAATAAGCCCCGATGTTCCCGGATCATCGTAGAATACAGTGTAGTAAGCTATACTTTGTGGGAACGGAGAGTCAATAATTCCAGATACTTTTCCATAGAAGTCTATAGATTTATAATCGGAATATACACTAAGGCCTGAGTAAACAAGATCTCGCAACATTTCATTATCGTTCATTCCCTTTACAGTTATACTTTGTATTGTAGGAAATGCAGGGGAAAGATTTGCGCGTACACCGGAAGCACTGCCTAGGGCACCAGTTATAGCTTCATCAATAAGTCTGGCTGCAAAATCTGTATTCGTTTCTTTATCTGCCCCACCAGAGAAAGCAGAGGGGTTTGTTACTAAAGCAGGGGCAGGAATAAGATTGGTGCTTTTTATACTATTAGGCTGAAGCGAGGCAATTACTCCATATTCTTGCGCAACAACGGGAACAGTGCCCGTTGAATAGCGAGGAAAATTCCAGGTGTTGCCGGCCATAGAAGAAAGAGGAACATGTATATCTTGGTTAGTAACGAAAACGATTCCATTAGAACTTGAGAACGTAGTGCCTGCTGGTATATCAAGATTGATTGGGTTATTATAAAAGAGTTCCACAACTCCTGTAGCCTTAGCTCCCTGCTTACGAACTTTTAAGAAATTACCAGCAATAGCATCGAATTCCGACTCGTTCATAGCCTCCGGGGTACCCAATCCAAGATTAGCGAGAAGAAAATTTAACTGCGCTATAACCGGATCTAACATCGCAGAGCCTGGGTTTATCAACAGGTCGGCAAGGGCCCCATTATCGCTAAGATCTAGGGTGGGATCAAACGATATAAGCTGATTTTTGATGTACTCTTTTATGTTCAAGGTAGTTCCTCAGATTCTATTATATACATTCTTTCTTTAAATTTCTACACTGTAATGAAATATTGTTTGTTGCTCTCCGTATAAACCAATACCTCTACGTACACAGTTGTAGGGTCATCCCCCTGATAGATATTATTGATTACGAGCTTGTTCAGTGTTGCATCAGGCTCTATAACCTGCCCCATCTGCCGTTGAGCTTCTTGTTGGTTCATAATGTATATCTGACACTGGTCTACAGCATCAGTAATTAACACCTTTAGCTGGGTAAGATTTGTTAAGGCTTTTGCCCTTGCGGCTGTATCACCCAGAATAGTACCTCGTTCAGGGCTGAATACATCTGATCCAGGCTTTGTCTTAAGGAAGAGTGCTATATTCTGCAAGAGGACCTGAACACCACTATATTCAGAAAGAGTACCTCCAGGAAGCCTCATTTCCAGAACCCCTGTTTCCTCGTTGGGTTGATATATTTGTATTGTTCTCATATATTAATTTATGCCCATTCCTCCCTTAACTTCGTCTATAAATGCTTGCCCAACAACGGGATCTACTTCTTTTCCACTTATTAAATCAATGTAAACACCGCGGGGTGTTGTAGGTGCCGCCGGCCCCGTTGCTTTTTTTGTAGCTACTTTTACATCATCATCAAACTGTTTTACCTTATCCTCTATATCATCACCGTTCAGTAATTCCGCATCTTGAATATTCTTAATCTCAGGGCATGCCGGGCTAAATAAACTTGCTATACTGTCTACTGTTCCTAGAGTTATTGCACTTATAAAGCCAAGTACCTGCTGTGCCTGCCCGTTCATCAGAGCGTTAGCTATTGATGATACAGGGGGCGGTAATTGTTTTGCCATGTTTAGAAGTTCGCTGAACATAGATAGAGGTTCGGAGATGCCCCACATTCTATTTAGTAGTCGTCTATCTATCTGAATAGCCTTGTTTAATTGTTTAACAACAAATGTAGTTAGGACCATGGATTCCTCTAAACTTCTTTTATTAAATGGAGCTCTAAGTACTTCTACAGTTTGAAGAATAAACTTTGGCATATTAGAAGCTATAATAAAAGCACCTTCGTTTTCTACCAACCAAGTAGTCAAGTTCGCCAAAACATAGGCGCTATCATTCAATGCGGCCTGCCCCTCGAGTGGGGGAAGTATGCCATTCTTTAAAGCAATAATACTATTTAAAGTTGTGAGCCATATAGCTTCTTTACCAGAAAGAACAATATCAGAATCTCGATCACGTATAGATTCTTCCATACTAATGCGTACATCTTGTACGGTATTTTTTAGAGGCATTAGATATGCTATAAGATTTTGTGTGGAAAACTTAAGATCTACGTTAAAATTTGGGTAATTAACAAGTGTTCCTATTAAACTGTCAATAACAATATTTGTTGGTATAATACCTTTGACCAGATCAGCTGCTGCAATAGTAATAGACATATCGGCAAGATTGTCTGTAACTTTTAATTTACTCTTCTTAAGCGCCTCAACCGCAAGATCTTCTTTTGTTGCATTAAAAGGCTCGACCCCTGCTACAGTCATGTTGTTCGCTTTTAAATATTGATCGACATAATTAACAGGTTTAAATATTGTATCGGATAGTGCAAAGGGTATAGGAAGAAGAGACGTTATTCTCATATAGTTCCAGGTTAATTCTTCTATATAAGAAAGTGACTTTGCTATTGAATTAACAATCAAATCTTTTGCCATCTTCTGTCCAATAGTTTCCCAACGTTTCTTTGGAACTTTTTTTCCATATAAAGCCAGCGAAAGGGCGTTGCCTAACTCTTTACCCCCTTGACTACCATCAGCGGTTAAGATACGCGCAGCTAATTCAATGTTTCCGTAGGCACCTTTTAAAGATGAGTAACTTAAACGAGCAGGCAATCCTCCTTGTGCTTCTGCCAAGACAAGCCGATTTAATTGTGCCTCTGCTCGCTTCATATAGGGGAGTACCACAATAAGTTTTTTCCAAGTGGAACTTGCAGGGACTTGCAATAATCTTAGTACTCTTTGTATATTAATGTAATGATCCCTAAGTAACTCAAATAATACTATGCGCACTGCAACTTCGCGTCTTAATTGAGAAACAAGCAAAAGCTGTACCTGTGTGCCCATAGAAGCAAGCATGGTAAGTAATGCTACGGTAGCCCCTATAATTGCGCTAGCTTGCTGTACATATTGAGAAAGTTCTTGGGTAATCTGCCCAACAACTCCAGTAAGAGTAGAACCTACGGCATTACCAATATCGGTAAGAAGAGTATCGACAAGCGGGATATCAAAAAAATCCATAGATAGATTAGCTTGCTTGGCAAGACCATCTACCTTCGCTTGCATACTCGCGATGTCAACTCCTAACGCATTAAGTTGATTTCTAACCGCCTGTGTCGTTGTACATGGATCCATTAGTATTGAGCACCCGACTCTGATATAGTTTGAGCAAGTTTCTTTGCCACATCTCGAACTTCTGAAACAGGTTTATTAATTCGCAACGCTATTTCTTGAGAAGTGAGTTTGGGATTTCCACCTAATCCGAATGTATATTCAAGAACTTTTTTTTCTTCGGGGTCAGATTGATAGTAAACAAATTGAACTATATCCATAGTTCGGTCGGAAGGATTATATGTAGTGTCGAATGAAGCTTCTTCCTTGCCTTGAGTAATAATTATATCGTTTCGTAGTTCACTCTGCATTCTTTCTACTTCGGCAGGCGACCACATAAGGGCATCTCCCAACTCCGTGAGAGTGGGTTCTCTTCCAAAGTCTTCTGTAAGATTAGACTTAATGTTCTGGAACTTAGAAATAGCGATGCCTCTATTCTCCGGTATCTTTCCTACGTTCTGATATTCCATAACGAACCTATTCAGATGCTTTAACTCGTGGCCCAGGTGTGTATTAATTTGAGTTCCTCTCTTGGGATCATAAGTTTGCAAAGCCTTCAATGCTAAAAGTCTGGCTTGACTTTCTATGGCACTGCGCGGAAGTCTTACTGCTGAGAACTTATTGACATGTGATTGTAAATAGGGGTTCAAAGAAGTGATCAACGCGTTCATAGCTACTGGATCGCCGGTCTTCTTCCACTTCTTCCACAGTCCTAACTCTTCTTGTTTGTTAGTCATAGTTATTTCTTAATGTAATGTAACGATTTTGCATCATTATCCAAACATACCTTTACTTCCGATAAAGCAGATACTACCTTTTGTGCTGCGGCATCTTTAGCGGTAGCCAATGCAGGAGTACTTGTAACTCCACCAGCAGATGTATTCCATTCCTTGTATGCTTTTTCATAATTGGCGGCAGCAGTTATATAAGTATTAATAGCTGCTGCAGTTGTTTCTGTTATACGATTATTCATATACAGATGTTCGGCAAATTTTTGAGTTAGAAGCGTTTCTTTTTCTATAACCCATGTCATTTGAAAAGAAGCTGCTTGCGGCATATTCATTGATTCTTTTGATACAACCAACTGAATGGGGTATCCTTCAATAAAAGAATTGTTTACATAAAGGACTGCCACTCTTGGGGGTACCGCACTCTTTAGTTTAGTTCCCGTCAAAAAGTTTTCATAGAAATCTTGAAAAGCTGTAGCCCAGTAATATTTTCCTTTGGCTCTTTCCTGTGCCGCTGTTTTAACGTCCATGCCCAATTCAGGGGCATTTTCTGCGTCCATAAGTAACCCCTGTATAGTATAAACTCTTGTTCTATCTCCATAAAAATATACTGACGGATCCCCAAAGGTTTCTATGATTTGAAAGCGTTCCTGACGTGGCTTTGAAATTGTCTGTAAAAGAAATTTATTAGTCTGCAAAAGTATTTTTCTAGTTTCTTTTTCTAAAACAAGAATTGTAGTTGGAACCTCTATTTCTGTGCTGGCCAGATTATTATCTTTAAATGGGAATATGTTATTCATATTACCTGGATACTTACCCAACTCTGCCTGCAGTCCCAGAGTTGTAGCACTTGGAAAATTTCGTTTAGGATAAGATAGACTCATAGCGGCATAATCACCGTTAGGTGTCTGACTTAAAACAGCCTTAAAATTTCTCGATGCCATAGCTGGCGAGTCGGGTACAGCTACTGGAACCCACGATTGCTGTTTGGCTATTGCAAGTACTTCTTCAGAGGCCATAATATTCTTTCTAGGATATTATATCAAAAACTTTTA
>Ga0315288_10002067_pt1 | contig 26004 bp, 23 predicted proteins | sample YL17G11_20_MG_FD_203454 | JGI IMG/M metagenome (GOLD analysis project Ga0315288, IMG submission 203454) | Sediment microbial communities from Yellowstone Lake, YNP, Wyoming, USA - YL17G11_20 | ecosystem: Environmental > Aquatic > Freshwater > Lake > Sediment | place: USA: Wyoming | collected... | reverse complement strand
CAGAATACGGTTCTTACATATTATTAAATTTGTACTAAATTAAGTTCGGCATGTCAATGTAAATTAAACATTTTGGACGCGAGAAACATGCTTCAGGAATTGACGCCAGAGTTCGAACTGGACAGCCTCGGTGATGTGCTGGGGGCGGATGGTGGCGCTGATTATCCCGCTGGACTTTGCGGAGCGCATCGACGCGGGGCGGCCCTCGTCAGTCCAGGTCATCGCCGACGGAAGCGATTCCAACACCGCCACGCTCGCTCTCGGTTACGCCGACGCCGTGACGCAGGCCTACTCGCAGGCCGTTACGATACAACAGGCGCGCCGCATCAGCGGCGTTACCGTCCGCGTGCCGCTGGACGTCCGGCCGAGGGTCTGGTTCAACGAGGACCTTGAGTCCAAGAACTTCATCATTCCCGGCCTAATCGCGGTGATCATGATGGTCATCGCGGCCCAGCTTACTTCGCTTACAGTGGCGCGCGAGTGGGAGAACGGCACGATGGAGCAACTCATCTCCACGCCGGTGAAAGGCTCGGAACTCATCCTCGGCAAACTCCTCCCGTATTTTGCGATAGGCATGCTCGACGTTTTTCTGGCCGTGGTGATGGGGCATTTCCTTTTCCATGTCCCCATGCGCGGCAGCGTGATACTTCTCTTCATTGTGGCGGCGAAACGGTTCCGCAAAACCCTCGCCTGATTTCCGTGAAGTTTTCCCTTATCCCGCCGTCCGCGCCTAAATATAAGGTCTGCCAAGTACCGATAATAGCAGTAAGAGACCGTTTGCCGTGATCGGTAATGCAATGATTTTTGCCGAGGATAGGTTTATGTCCGCAGACCTCGAAAGCGCCGCTTGCAAACCTTGCCCTGTTGCCGCGACCGGATTCAACCGCGAGGCCGCTCTTCCTTACGGGTGTACGGTAAGCCATATACAAAAGGCGATGGCGGATTTCATCGATTTCCTGGGTTTTGTAGATGCGCAATTGCACATAAAAGGTATTCCCCGAATGGAATCCATGCTCATGCCGGCGAATTTCAGCAGCATGGTGGGCGAATTCATGGCCGCGAACATACCGAAGTATTGCGCCGGCCTGGTCAAGAACACGTATCATAACGGCCATCCCGACCTGATTCCGAGCGGTAAATTCCCTGATGACGCGGTTCAGCATTCGGCTGACGGCATTGAAATCAAGGCTTCGCGCTATGCCAGCGGCTGGCAGGGCCATAACCCGGAAGACGTTTTCCTGCTGGTCTTCGTATTCGACAGCAGCCGTCCCTCAGACGTAGCGAAGATGGTTGGCCCCAAGGCGTTCCGTTTTTTAGAAGTGCTCGGCGCGAAAATAAGGAAGCAGGATTGGCTGTTCTCGGGGCGTTCGAAAACGAGTCGCAGAACCATCACGGCAAGTGTTACTGAAAGCGGTTACCGGAAGATGCGGAAGAACTGGATTTACAGATCGCCCGATTAGAGGTCGGAAAAAAGCAGCAGGTTGTCGGAAGGAGAAGGCTTCCCCCGTTTTTGATCGATTTTCAAAGATGCCAACTTCGGAATCGAGCGTTTCGCCATGTCATAGTAATCCTGGTATCTCTCCACGCCGATGCAACAGGCGCCGATTGCTTCAGCCGCCGCTACCGTCGAACCCGATCCCATGAACGGATCCGCCACGACTCCCTTTCCGAGCGGAAGCGCCGCATAAACGACTTGCCGGAGGAATGATTGCGGTTTCAGGCTGGGATGCGCGGCGGTAGCGCGTTCCCGTCGCGGCGTGCGCTCGCTTGCGATAACGTCGCTGAAGGGCTTTCCGTCAGGCGTCCTTCTCAGACCGCCCGTTTCATACTTGCGCAAACAGGCGCTGACTGTCATGCCCGGCAACAAGGGCTTCCGGAAAACCCCCCATGGCTCATAACAGCCTCGCGGCATTGATACCACATCGGGAAACTCGCGTTCCGCGTTCTTCGGTCGGTCGCCGCCGCGCAATGTGCGCACCAAACGTATCAACTCGCCTCTGAATTCTAATCCCCCCTCCACCACGGCGGAAAACACCAGTTGAGACAAGAAAGCATTCCCCGCCAGAAACACGTGCCCGCCGGGGCGCAACGCACGCGAGGCCAATTTGGACCATTCAAAAAAGAACCTTCTTACCGATTCTCGTTCTGAGGAATTAAGTGCGGTAAATCTGGGCAAGGGGGCGCGCTGGTGTCCATCGAAAGATGGCGGTATTCTCCACACCCCGCCATTGCCGTTTGACCTCTTTGCAATCTGGTCGAAATCATATTCCTTAACGCCATAGGGTGGATCCGTCACGATTGCGTGGACACTTTCTGGTGGGATACGGCCCATCCATTCGAAGCAATCGGCGTGGAGGATAAGGGAGTTGCCGATCCTCTGCGATGCATAGTCGAGGGCCAATTTGAACACATTACCACCTGTCATGGCATGACGCCTCTGGGTGAGCATTGGTATTCCCGATTGTTTCCACAACAACCGTTCACTATACTATAAGCGCCCTTCTTGTCAATCCTAAAGCAACCATTACTTCCTTGCTTGCAAGGCAAAAAACTTTTTGGTAGTATTCGACGCGGACATGCCATACTCGGCTTGTCCAGGGGTCAATTTCAAAATCATGGGTCACTCTTGAGGAGATGCCATCATGGCAGGAAACGTAGTTGAAATTAATGACGGCAACTTTGACGCGGAAGTAACGCAGGCCAAGGGCGCTGTGGTCGTGGACTTCTGGGCGCCGTGGTGCGGGCCGTGCAGGGCGATGGGCCCGGTGGTCGAGGAGTACGCCAACGACAACGCCGGCAAAATCAAGGTCTGCAAACTGAACACCGACCAGAACATCAAGACCGCCCAGCGGTTCAGGATAATGTCCATCCCCACCCTTATCGTCTTCAAGGACGGTAAGCAGGTGGATCAGTTCACCGGAGCGATACTGAAAGAGCAACTCGCGGAGAAACTGGCAAGGCACATCGGCTAGTTTGCGGCGCGCGCGGCGGGCTTGAGCGCGGTCATCACGGAGGCGTCGCCGAACGCCGGAGACCCGGCGCGCCTGATCCTTGTGAAACCGGCGGCGCGCATCCATTCCTTCACTTCGTCGAAGGTATAGGTGCGCCCGCTTTTTGTGCGCACAAGCATATTGACGGCGAACAAGGCCGCGTTGAACGGCGAGATGCGGTCGCGGTTCAGCAGGAAATCCCGCACTATCAGAATTCCCCCCGGATTCAGGCAGCGGTGGATTTTTCTCAGCAGCGCAACATTTTCCTTCTCGCCGAGCGAATGGATTATTTGCGAGATCAGCGCGGCGTCAAATCCCGCGGGGAGTTCGCCCCTCGCGAAGTTGCCGGCAACCGCCTTCATTCTTCTTCCCATTCCGTATTCCTTCAGATATTTCCGCGTCTCGCGGATTGTCGGCGGCAGGTCAAACACGGTCGCCGTGAGGCGGGGATATGCTTTGCAGAGATAATAAGAGAAGTGTCCCGCGCCGCCGCCGAGGTCGATGAGGTTGCGGCATCCGCTCAGGTCGGCCATCTTCGGCAACGCCTTTGCCGCGTCCCCCGCCCCGACGGACATGGCGCGCGCAAATATCGCCGCCTCCCGCGCGGACCCGCCGCGCCCCGGAACCGGCTCGACGGCGCCTTTGCCTGTCTTGAGGATCTCGTCAAGGCCGGACCAGCCCTTTGTTGTCTGATTGCTCAGTTGCAGGCTTGCGATGACGGAGTCCGGGCTGGTGCTGACCAGGTAACGCCTTGTCAAAGGCGTATTGAAGTAGGCATCGCCTCGTTTCCTCAGCATGCCCATCGCGGCCAGCGCGTTGAGGACTATTTCCGCGGCGCGGGCGTTGAGCCGCCTTTTACGGCCAACCTGCGCCGCCGTCGAGCCGAAGGGGCTGATGGCGTCGAAGATTTCATGTTCCGCCGCGGCGAAGAGCACTATGCCCTTACGGCTCATCTTTACGAGGTCGCGTATCTCGGAGGGCATGTTCGAGGGCTTCTTGCTCATGTCGCTGTCACGGCCCCCAAAGCCCTTCGCTTAACACCGCCAGAATGATGATAGTCCAGATGGTGAGAAATATGACGGTGGATATGCCGATGGCGTTGCGCAGTTCGCGCGCCTGGCGCTTGCGGGCCTCGTTGGCGGCCTCGGCTTCGCTCCTTTTGCGGTCCTGGTTTTTGTTTTTTTTCGACATGGGTCGGCGCCTATTCTCGTATCTTTATCTTGCGTGCCGGGATGTCCCACACAAACTTGGCCTGGTTGTCGCTGAGCCATTTCCGCCATTTCTCCATGGCCTCGTTTCTCTTGCGCAGGCTTTCGTCGGACTTAAATTCGAAGGTGTTGTCCGTCAGCGATTGGAGGGCGCGAATGGCGTGCTCCCTCGCGCTCTTGTCGCCAAGGTGCAGCAATGTGACAAGCGCCGTCAGCGTCTGCGCCGGGTCGGGGAGTTCGTAACTGTATTTGGTGTAGTAAGCGGTGTAGAAGGCCTTCTCGATTGAGCCGCCGGAGTCGAGGGCGGCGAGTTGCTCCAGCACGCCGTTCGTGGCGAGCCTGAGGAAGTCCTCTTTGCCGTGGGCATACTCCGCCATGGCGGCCAGGATGTCCTGGGCGGCGTTGCCGGTATTTTCGTCCTCTGACTCGAGGCCCGCGGCAAGGATGAGTTTTCCGTCCTTGTTCTTCGCCAGCGCAAGCAGAGTCAGGCCCGCGGCCTTGTCGCCCTCCCGGGGCGCGGTTACCATGTCACCCAAATCGCCCAGAACCTGCAGCAGGTCCGCACCACGCATCTGCTCGATGTCCTTCATCTTTATGTCGGGCAGTTCTTTCTTGTGGACGGTGTCCCGCAGCCTGACTTCACGCTCAAACCACAGGAGCAGAATCGGGCCGAGGACCTGCGCGTCAACGAATTTGTCCCTCGGGTCTATATACAGGTTCGCAATCGGCTCGCCCTTGTTGTAACTGAACGCGGCCACGTGCTTCTCGGTGAGGACTACCATGAACCTGTCGTCAAGGATAGTGTATGTGGTGATCGGCTCGGGCGGACGGTATTTCCATGCCTCCTTGCCGGATTCGGTGTTGACCACCGAAACCTGCGAGGCGCTTGAGAGGATGATGGTGGTGTCGCGCGGTTCAACCTTCGCGACGTCGGCCATTGTGAACGCCCAGCGCTGCAGACCCTTGAGCGGCGTGAAAAGAACCACCTCTTTCTTTGTAATGGCCAGCAGTATTTCGCCTTCGAGGACGACGTTGACAATGTCGTTGTCGACGCTCTTTTTCCATTTTTCCGCGCCCGAGGCGTCGATTGCGGTGAGGGTCCTGCCTTCGTATTTGTAGATGAGTTTTTCCTCCTCATTGGTCTGGTCGGCAGGCTTTTCCTCCGGCTTGTTTCCCGGCTGCTCCGCGGGTGGAGCCGGCGGACCGTCCGCGGCGAAACTCCGCGCCGCTAAAACGGCAAGGGCCAGGGCGCATGCAACTGCGATGAGAAGAAGCAAAACGGTATTTCGCATGGAAGAAAACCTCATCTTGGGCCTCCTGTCAGTCATGGAAGCAAGTCGCGTTAATCAGCCGTTCGTATGACAGCCGCGGCGGACGCGGCCGGAGATTCTTCTAGTTTTGCGCCGCAAGTTCCCTGCCGAGCGCGATCGCCCTGCGGGCGTCGTCCCGGGCGCGGATGCGTTCAACGGCGGCGGCTTCGAGGTCCTGCGTCTGCGCCACGCCAAGCGACGACAGCGCCCCCAGCATCACCAGGTTCACGTCCGCGTTGTCCCCGAACTTCTCCAGGCACGCCTGCGACGCCTTGACGGCGATGTGGCGGGCGGGGCATTTCGGCGCCGGGCGGACAAGGACGGGATCATATATTACCACGGTCTCCTTGTCGAACTCCGCGACGCCGGCGTTATAGACTTTCTGGCCGAGGGCGATAACGAAATCCGGGCGCTCGGCGCGCGGGTAAGCGATCCAGTCTTGCGCGGCGAGCACGTCCGAGCGGACGCTTGTGCCGCGCACCTCCGGGCCGTACGAGGCGGAGTTGGTGGCGTACCTGTGGTTCCGCAGGAGCGCCTCCGCAAGGATGTTCCCGGCGAGGACAATCCCCTGCCCGCCTATTCCGCATATTCTTACGGATAACTCGTCTTGTTTCTTCATGGCATCCGCCGCTTTTTGCGCTCAAGTCGCCGGTGGTTTTATTCCGAAATACAGGTTAGACTCTTCTCACAACTTGTAAATCTTGAGGGTAAAAGTCCATGTGTCCGTACATTGAAAAAGGCGACGGGCGCTGTCAGAGAAACCTCCATCTCGACCACATCGAGCAGGCCGTGGGCCTGTGCGCCTCGCGCTACAAAGCGTGTCCTGTTTACGCGCGCCTGAGAGCGTCCGATTGCAAGGCGTTCAGGGAAAGACTCTTCCTGGACCAGATCAGGGCTTAACCGCCTGCGCGGCTTTCGCGCTTCCCGCAATTTCGCGCTCGGCTTCCTCCGGCTGCTTCCTTGACCGCAGGTAAAGGAAGAAAGCCGCCGCCAGCACGAACACCGCCATGCTGATGTTCTGCGAAAATGACAGCCCGAACCACTTCGGAACATGGTCCGCCCGCAAAAATTCTATCAGAAACCTCCCGACCGCGTAAATGCCGGCCGCCAGCGCCAGCACCTCCCCGTGACGCCGTTTCCGGTTTGTGTACCAGTTGAGGAAAAGGAACAACGAAAATGCGAACAGCGATTCGATCAGTTCGGTCGGGATGACCGGCAGGGACGTCTTGCCAAGCAGGACGCGGGCGAACTGCTCCTCCTTCAGTTGCGCCTGGTGTGGATTGCTGTTCAAGGGAAATCGCACGGCGATGTTGCTGAAGAAACCCTTCTCGCAAACCAGGCCCCAGCAGCACCCGTTGAGGAAACAGCCTATCCTGCCGAACGAAAGCCCCAGCATGAGCGACGGCGCAATAACATCCGCCACCTTCCACGTGTTGTACCTGCGCAGCCACGTAATCAGCAGAATCACCACCGCCGCCGGGAGGAACCCGCCGTAGAAGGTAAGCCCGCCGCTGCGAATCGCGAAGTACTCAAGGTTGTACTTGACGCCGTTGTCCAAGCGAATTTCCGGCGACTGGCCGCCGCTTCCGGCCACGTACTGCCCGCTAATCGCCAGCGTCCAGGCGCGGGCGCAAACCGCCGTCACAACGACTGCAACGACGATGAGAGCGATGGCCGTTCCCGCCCTTATTCCGTTTTCATCCTTGAGGATGATTCTTTTCTTGCCGAAGCGGCTGTAAAGCAGGACCACCGCCGCCGTCAGCACCAGCCCCATCAAGGCGCCGAGCGCCGACATGTTGCCGTCAAATATGTTGAATATCTTCCAGCCGTCATTGAAGGGCCGCTGAGCCTCCTGCGACTTCCATTCGAGGATGTAGGCCACCCTTGCGCCGATGACGCCGACGATAATGGCCCATATCGCAAGGTCGGTGATGAAATCGGGCTTGATCCCCGCAAGACGCGCCCGTTTCGTGGTCACGTAGATGGCAAGGATAAAGCCGATCATCAGCATGAAGCCGTAACTGTAGATGTCAAATCCGAACGGGCTGAAAAGTATCGAGTGCATGTCGCTGAAATCCAAATGATTGAAAATGCTTGTCTCCGCCGCCAGACCGGTAAGGCCGGATTATAGCAACGCCCCGGCGTCAGGTCAAATGTCATATACGTAATTGCGCTGTCGGAGGCTTGAATTTGGCGCGATTTGCCGGTTCCGCAAACGGACGCGCAGGAAGTCCCCATTCAAAGGATATCCAGAAGTGACAGATTTTGTCATTGCCCTTGGTACTGCACAATGCCATCGACCTTATCCGCCGCCATATTGCTTTTGCAGGCGCCAAGTTGAAACAGTCGAGGGTCATCTGCTGCTGGAGTGACGATGAATTACCGCAACCCGTTCGTGTCGGAATCCCGTCCATACGTAACATCTCGCTAAATCCCATATTTGCCGCGGGACTGACAAGAAATGTCAATTTTTTTGCATACTTTGCCTCCTCTCGCTGTGTCTAGAGTATCGGACACGAGATATTGTCAGACGGCACACTGTATCCAAAGAGAGGGGCGTGTGTGAGAATTGAGGCATTGTTGAACATGGCGCAGCGCTGGCTAAGCATCTTGGCGGCAACCCTATGCGTGGCGATGGCTTCAGCGGCCGCATCGGCCGTCTCGCCCCCTGTACCTCTTGCCACCTTTGCTGACCCCGGCACCACGTCGTTCATATACAAGGCAAGCCTAAAACAATTAACCGCGTCGAACCCCCATGTCCAATTGGATATGCTCAACGGCCAATGCAAAGGGGACACATACGATGCCCGCTTCACGCTGACCGATAATAGCGGCGGATGGCTTGATCTTGATACTACTATCCTCAACAACCCCAGGTTCAACAATTCCGGCGTGTTGCTCGCGGCAATGTTCGAGGGTGGGAAACTGGAGTTCTTTAATAACGACCCCAACCATCTCAACGAACTTATACTTCGCGCGCTCTTCGATTCCATAAAACTTAGCCCTATGGCTGTTGGGGCCAAGTTCAGCGTAAGCAATGAAGTGCGTTTCGAGGGACCGGGCGGCTTTAAATACGGCGATACCCAGGCGTCGTTCAGTTTCGCGCTGACGAATTTGAGCAACCCCAACGCGTTTCTAAACCCCTTAAAGAGCTTCACGGCTACATCCAGTTTCAGTTCCAGTTCTGTCCCGCTGATTCCCGAAGGCGTGGTTCCCGAACCCGGCACGATAATATTGACCGGGGTGGCGCTTTTCGGATTGGCGGCCGTCGTCCGGCGGAAGTTCAAGGGCGGCTGATGTTGATCGCAAATGATTGAACGGGCGTTTCCTGAAGCCGGGAAGCGCCCGTTTGCTTTCGACCCGGCGTTCGGATGATATCAGAGGCCGTAGCCGGCTCTTTCCAAGCCGAAAAAGAAGGGGCGGGTTTGAAAAGTCCGCCCCTTTTCGCTTTCCGCTGCATTTGGCTCACGGCATTCCCGGCGGGGGCGCGGGACTCGGCGCCGGCGCCGGGCCTGGCTGCGGAGCAGGTTGCGGCTGAGGCGGCGCGGGCTGAAGTTCCGAAAACTTCATGAGCAGCACGTCAACCGTGAACTCCTGGTTGTTCCTCAGGAAAGTAACCTTTGTCGTGTCGCCGCCCTTTTTCGACTTGATATAGTCGATGACCGCCGTAAAGTTGGCCATGATGTTGCCGTCTATCTTCGTGATGATGTCGTCGGCGGCGATGCCGGCCTTTGCCGCGCCGGTGTTCGGCGTGACGGCCTTGATCTTTGCGCCGTTGCCGGCATACTGGTCGTCAAACACCACGCCCAGCACCGGCCTGTCGGCGTCCTGCTTTTGCTGTTGCTGCGGCGGCAGTTCAAGCCCCGGTATCATCGGCTGCCACGGGATCCGCTCCGTCTTGCCGCTGACGACCACTTCCTTGCCGTCGCGCATGACCGTTACCTTGAACTCGGTCTGCTCGGGGCATTTCGTTATCATCATTAGGAACCGCGCGGCGTTGGGCACCGGCGCGTCATTTACCTTCACAACGAGGTCCCCGGTCTTGAAACCCCACTGCGCCGCCGCGCTGCCGTCCTGCACCATCTGGATGTGCGCGCCCGCGGGATTGTCCGGCGGCGTGTCGAAGATTATCCCGCCGATGGTGCCGTGATAGACAACGTCGTTTTTCTTCAGAAGCGGGACATACGTCTTTATCTGGTTCGCGCTCACCGCAAAGCCAAGCCCCGTGCTCGCCTTGAAGCCGAACCTTGTGAAGATCAGCCCGTTGATGCCGAGCAGTTTTCCGTCGAGCGATATCATCGGCCCGCCGGAGTTGCCGGGGTTGAGCGCGGCATCGGTCTGCAGGGCGTCAACATAAAGGAACGCGCTGCCCAGATTGGCCATCGAGATGTAGCGGTTCTTCGCGCTTATCACGCCGAAAGAAATCGTCGGCTTCGAGTCATTCGACAGGCTGAAAGGGTTGCCGTATATCAGCACCAGCTGCCCTATCGACGCGGCGTCGCTGTCGCCCAGTTCGAAAAAGGGAACCTTCTCCCCTTCCTTGAGGTCCATCTTGCACAGCGTCAGGTCCCCCACGGGGTCCCACCCCACGCGCCGCGCGACGTAATGGTTCCCGTTCGCAAGTGTTACCGTCGTCGTCTCCGACTGCCTGAAGGCCTCAACCGCCACGTGATAGTTGGTGATGAAATAGCCGTCCTCGCTGATGATCGAGCCGGTCCCGCCGCCGATCTTCAGGTATGCCGGCATGGTCTTGGCGATGAGGTCCTGCAGTTCCTGCTGGAGCGCCACAACCTTCTGCAGGTCGGCGTCCTCCGCGCGGGCCGTTGTCGTGCCGTAACCCGCCATCAGAAATGCAATGGCGAAGACCGCGAACGCCGTCAGGTGAATTCTTTTTGTCGTCATGCTCATATCCTGCTGTTGATTTTTTTGAAAAGCGATTCTTGCCGGAGCATCACATCCCCGGAGGCGCGGGCTTCAGCGTGATGTCGAATGTCAGCATCTTGTCGCCGCGCTTGATCTTCAACTGCACCTTGTCGCCGATCTTTTTGGTCTTGAGAGCCGCTATTAGCACGCTCGGGTTGGCGACGGCCTGGCCGTCGATCTCGACCACGAGGTCGCCGGTTTGGATGCCCGCTTCCTCCGCGGCGGTGCCCTTGATTACTTCCCGTATCATCGCGCCGTCGTTCCTGGAGTAGGACTCCTCCATCGCGATGCCGATGAACGCCCTCTGCGGCAGCGTCAGGACCTTTCCGGCCTTGAGGTCGTCCAGCATGCTGAGCAGTTTCTGGCTGGTGTTCGCAAGTCCCACTCCCGACGACTGCCCCAGCGCATTCGGGGTCTCCTGCGTGCTCGGATACACGTACGCCACGACGCCAAGCAGGTTCCCCTCGATGTCCACCAGCGCGCCGCCCGTGTTGCCGTAATTTACGCGCGCGTCGAACTGCCACGCCTGTATCTCAGGACGGTGCCGCCCGGTCGCGGTCATAAGGCCGAAGTTCAGCGTATGCTGGAAAATGTTCTCCGCGCGGCCGATCGCCATGACAAAAGAGCCTAGCGCAGGCGACTTATCGCCGAGCGGCAGGAAAGGCAGGTTTGCCTCCGTGGAGTCCAACTTCAGCAGCGCAACGTCGTAGTCCTTGCTGTAGCCCAGCAGTTTCGCCGGGTAGCGCTTGCCGTTGCTGAACGTAACCGTGATGCGGTCAATCTCGCCCGACACGTTGAAGTAACTCGTCAGTATATACCCTTCCTTGTCGATGCACACGCCGCTGCAAGGCCCGTAGGGGCGCATGGTGTAGCCCGGAGCGATATTCTGCTGGAGCATGGGCGGGGTGGGGAGTTCCTCGTACTGCGCCTCGCCCGTTTTTCGGAAGACCCGTATCTGGACCACCGCCTGGGCGGCCTTCTCGCCGCTGGCCATGATGACCTTCTGGAGCGCCGCAACCTCGTCGCCGAGCGCCCGCGCCTCCACCGTGGAGAGGGCGAAAAGCGCGACGAGCGCGCAGATGATTGTCTTTTTCGCTGTCATTATTGCCTCGTAAATACGCTTAAGGTTTCTCGCCCGGCCTCAGAACTGCCTGCCGGTGCGTTTGCCTACCACGACCTTCACTTCTTTCACCCATCCTTCGCTGTTCTTCAGCGTCAGAGTTATTTCCTGTCCCGGCTTGAGCGTCAAAAATACCGCGTCGAAATCCGCGACCGAATTTATCGCCTTCCCGTTGACGCTCACGAGTTTCTGACCCACCGATACAATCGCGGCCGCCGCGGGTGAACCGGGTTCAACCGCGACCACTTCCACTCCGCCTTCCTTGTCCGCAAGCGTGAATCCTATGTACGGCGCATCGCCCGGCGCGGGCTGTTCCTGCGGGGGCTTGGGCGGCGGCGCGGGCTGGTCGGTGGGCACGATTTCCTTGCCCTTGATGCCCTTGCCGAGCGTCACCGGCAGGATCATCTCCTCCTCGCCGCGCTTGACCGCGATGTTGGCCGTGCAGCCCGCCGGGGAATTGCCCAGCACCGTTGCGATGTCGGCGTCGCTGTTTATTGTCACGGTGTCGATTTCCGTTATCTTGTCGCCCTTCTTGAGGCCCGCCTTCTCAGCGGGGGAGTCCTTATCCACGTCGGTTATCTCGGCGTTGAGATAGCGCGCGCCGAAATAGCCGGAGTAAATCGGCTGATTGGCCTTGAGGTCGTCGAGGACGATTTTTACCTGGTCGATCGGCACCGCCGTTCCGAGGAACCGCGCGCGGGAGTACGCCTTTGACATGATGCCCACGACCTTTCCGTCCGCGTTGATCATCGGCCCGCCTTCGCCGCCCGCGTTGATGGCGGCGTCGGTCTCAATCACGTCCCCGCTGTAAACCGCGTCCCCGGTCAGCCGGTACAGCCCGCTCACCATGCCCGCGCTGAAGGACGGCTCCTCCTCGTTCTGTATGCTCCCGAAGACGTTGCCGAAAGTCATGACGAACTCGCCTACCTTCACGTCTTTGGAATTGCCCAGTTCGAGGAACTTGGCGCCCTTGATGTCGGCCTTGACGAGACAGATGGAATTGAACTTGTCCGTGGAGACAAGCGTCGCCTTCCGCCGCCCGCCGGAGGCAAACTGGACGACGATGGGGTTTTGCTCGGAGGCGCGCGCGAGGTCGCTGTTGGTGAGAATCAAGCCGTCCTCGCTGATCATGAAGCCGGTGAAAATCTCGTTGCCCGCCGAAAGCCCCACGACGCTGTCGTGGACCTTGTTGTAGATTTCCGTGTATTCCTTTTGCAGCGCGGCGAGTTGCGCGGGTTCGGCGTTGAGACGGCCCCCCGCTCCGCCGTAACCCGCAAGCGCGGCCAGAAAGGCGCACGCGGCGACTGCCGGGAGCAATTTTCGGAAGATGGCGGTCATGATCTCTCCTGCGAATAGATTGCATGTGTCAGGGTTTGTGCTCTCCCGCGAACGGGGCACAGCCTAGCGCCGGCGCTCCGGCGGGGCGTTATCTTATACCGTCCCGGGCGCAACTTGTTTGACGGGTTCTCATCGGGTTGCAATACAAAATGGGCAGGGTCGGAATCGGACCGACGACACCAGGATTTTCAGTCCTGTGCTCTACCAACTGAGCTACCTGCCCACTTGCGTTCGCGTTTTCGGGCGTCCGCCCACCGCAAGGCAGAGATTATATTTCGCCCCTCGGTCTTGTCAATGATATTTCTCGAACAGGGCGGGAGCGCGGCAGGCCGCCCGAAGGGGCGGCTCCGAGACTATTACTCCTCTCCGGTGAGCAGGCGCGGCTCGTCGAAGGATACCGGCCCGTTCAGCGCGCTTCGCAGGGCGGAGGGGGGGACGCCGTACTTTCCCTCCAGCGAGAGCACCTTCTTCAATTCTTCCCCCGACACTTCGTTTGCGCGGACAATCAGTATCACCGAGCGCAGCGCCCTTGTCTTGAACTTGAGGTTCACCCCCTTGTCGTCGTCTTTGAAGGGGTCCGCCGGGTTGGGGCTTATCAGCGAGTCAGCGTTGTAGCCGAGCATCTCATAACATCGCGCCAAATCACGCCACGCGTCGCCGTGGAGTTTGGGAGCAACCATGTCAACGAAAAATACGGCGCGGCACGCCGAGACCGCCGCCTCTTCAAGCAGGTGTTCCCGTTCGTCGCCCCGCCTGAAGGCCGCCGTTCGCATGAGCACCTCGGCATACTGGAGATTGAGCGCCGGCGGGAAGCAGTTATTCAGAATCGTGACCCGGAGGCTTGCCCGCGCCTCGACAAGCGCGTCTTCGGCTTCCTGAGGCCTCCCATGTTCGAGGAGATATTGCGCCCGCCTCCATGATACGTTTGCCATCATAGCATTGAGGTCCAGGTTGCCCATGGGCACCGAGGAAACGTCCTTGCCGCGGGATTGCAGTTCCCGGCGGGCATCTTCCTGCCGAATGCGATCCAACGCGGCCCCCCGCTTCAGCACCTCATAGGCGCGATCGATATTGTTTCGTTCTTCGTCTGAATTGCGGGCATCCCGCGCCTTTTGCGCCATATTCACATAAATCCTGCCCAGCGCCACGTAAGTAGGGACGTGCTTGTTGTAGATGGAGAGCGCCGTCTCAAGCAGGCCGCGGCTCCTCTGGAGGTCGCCCCCCTTCCGCTGGATTGCCTCCGCGTAGCCCTGCAGGGTGCGCACGCTTCGCGGGCTTGTCTCGCAGGTTTTGGCCCAGAAAGTCGTTTCTTCCAGCCAGTCGTTGTTTCTCACAAAAGTCCGGTAACCGTACAATCCGGTGATGACGGCAACCAGGGCGCAAGGCAACGCAAGCGACCTCACGCCCCATTGTTTCCCCGTAAGGGAAAAGAGATACGACGCGCCGACGGCAATCACGCCCGCCCAGCCGAGCGACGGCAGATACAGCAATCTCTCGCCGGCTATCGTGCCGATTATGAGCACGATGTTGCTTATGGGGAAAACGCCGATGAAAAAGAAGAGGATGAAGAACGCGGCAAGGCGCGATCTCTTCCAGGCGAACGCCACGGCGAGGCCAATCAGCGCCAGCGCGCCGACCGTGGCAAGCAGCCGCCAGTCCCCCGCCGACAGCACCGGCGCTATCTGTTCGGGCGAATAGTCGGCGGAAAGCGTCGCCGGCCAAAGCATTCGCCACAGGTAAAGTCCCAAAACCGCAACTGCCGTCGCCTCGCGCTGCAGAAACGGCATATATGCCAGAGGATTGTCAACATAAGCAGGCCGCCCTACGCTGACGTCGCCCACGGCCGCGTACCTGGCGGCGAGCCACCCGGCAAGCACCACAACGTAAATCCAGTAGCACGACGCCAGCCTCCCCAGCGCCCATTTCCGGAAGGACCGCCCGCCCGCGCGCCGCGGCAGCAGAAAGAGAAGGTCGTATGCCGCGGCGGCGCCGACCATGACAAAGGCGCTTTCCTTGGACAGCATTCCTGCGCCAAGACACAGCCCCGCGACGACGTAAGAGAAAACCGCGGCCCCTCCGCTCTTTCTGCCGGCCCCCATGTGCAGCCGGAAGCCGCAAAGAAGGAAGAGCATGGCAAGCATGTCCGCGCGCCCCACTATGTTGGTTGCGGCCTCCGTGGTGATGGGATGCGCCGCGAAAAGCGCGCCGCCGAATGCGGCCAGGAGCACGTTGAACCTGTCGTCGATGAACTTCCTTGCGGTGCGCGCAAGGCTCAGCACGACCGCGAAGACGAGCAACGCGTTCATCGCGTGAAGGACGAAGTTGAAAACGTGATATGGCTGCGGATCGTCCGCGCACCCGAAGTTCACATATTGAAGATGATACGAGAGGATTGTGATTGGCCTGTAAAGGTTCGTCGGGATTTGCCCCGCCCAGTAACTGCTTGTGAATATCTTGTCGGTGTTTGACTCTTTCGTGACGACCGGGTTTTGGCTGATAATGAGGATGTTGTCGTAGAAGAGTTCGCCGTTAAGGGAATTGGCGTAGGGAATCATCGCCGCGCACGCCACAATGATGAGGCAGATGACGGTGAGCATCAGCGGTGCGCCCGTGGGCGGCTGAATTTTGGGCGCCTTTGTGGTGCGTTCCGGTCGTTCTTCCCTGGATTTTTTCCTGCTCGCCATTATGTCGCCTCCGCATCCCTAAAATGGGGTCTGACCCTATTTTTCGCCCATATCCGGCGCGGGTTTAAATAGGGTCTGACCCTATTTTTTTATTTTGGCGATGTCGTGCTTTATGGCCTCCGCGAGCGCGCGGGGCGAGCTGAATTTCCGCTCTCCGCGCAGGCGTCTGATGAACATGACTTCCATGCGCTCGCCGTAAACGTTGTTGTGGAAGTCGCCCAGTATATGCACCTCCACGCGCACGGGCGCCTCGTCCGGCAGCAGGAGAAAAGTCGGGCGGGTGCCGATGTAGGTTGCGCTTTCGAACTCTCTGCCGGCGTATGCGCCGGTCCTGAAAATTACCCGCGTGTAATAAACGCCGCTGGGCGGGTTGATTTCGTGGTGGAGGTTAAGGTTTGCCGTCGGGTAGCCGATTTCGTGGCCGCGGCTGTCGCCGTGCACCACGGAGCCCATGACGGAATAAGGCCGGCCGAGGTACCTTGCGGCCTTGTTGATGTCGCCCGCTTCGATCGCCCTGCGGATTTGCGTGCTGCTGACGCGCTCCCCGTTGACGAGAACCGGCGCGACCTCGCGCGTTTCAAACAGGGCGGAGCCGTCCTCGGCCTTGATGTTCCGCAGCGTTTCGATGTTTCCCGCCCCGCCGTGTCCGAAGCGGCAGTCGAAGCCCAGCACAACGCGCCGCGCGCGGATGGCCTTGTGAATAACCTCGAGGGCAAACCGCTCCGCCGGCATCTCCGCGACCGAGGTGTGGAACCTGAGCACTACCGTGCAGTCCACTCCGAGTTCGCGGAAAAGTTCCAGCCGGTGTTCGAGCGAGGTGATGAACTGGGTGGGCTCGTGCCGTATGACGGCGCGCGGGTGGCGGTCAAACGTGATTATGACCGATTGCCCGCCGGTTGCGCGGGCCCACGAGATTGTCTCCTGTATGACCCTGCGGTGGCCGATGTGCACGCCGTCGAATGTGCCCAGTGTTACGACCGGACTGCGCAGCACGCCGGGGCGGACGTTGTCGAGGCCAAGGAACTCTATCATCGCTCGGATCTCGCAAATGCGGACTCAAGTTCCTTGATGCGCCTGGAGTTTACGGTGCGGTCGTCAGGAGACATTCTGTTTACGAAGATAATCCCGTTGAGGTGGTCCATCTCGTGCTGGCAGACCCTTGCGAGGATGTCGGTCGCCTGGATTGCGCGAAATTTGCCCGCAAGGTCGTAATATTCGACTAGGACCTCCCTATGTCTTTCGATGGCGCCGAATATTTCCGGGAAACTGAGGCATCCCTCCTCGGTCGTATAAAGGCCCGCGCTTTCCACGATTTCGGGGTTTATCATTACGATGGCGTCCTGCGGCTCGCCGGTGAGGTTTGCCACGAACATGCGGAGGTCAAGCCCCACCTGGTTGGCGGCGAGGCCTATCCCGTTGGCCGCCCGCATCAGTTGCAGCATTTTCCTCGAGATATCGGCGAGGTTGCCGCTTATCTTGCCAGCCTTGTGGGTCCGCCTCAACAGAAAAGGATGTGGATAGTGCAAAATCTTCATTGCGCGACTGTTCCCCGCGAATCCGCCGCAAAGAATGACGAGCCAGCGCCACAAAGTGTATTTTATCACTTCGGATGGCTTTGAGCAAGGGCGACCGGCTCATTTTGTCATTGACCGCCCCCCGCGCGCATGATATAGTATTAAGTTCAAAAAAAGCGAGGGCGGCAAAGTCTGGTTTTGGAAGAGTGTTCCACAGCCACGCCGTCAGAGGACGCGCCTGATGGATATAGAAAAACTGTACGATATCGGCTACCAGGCCTTTGAACGCGGCAACTACGAGTACGCTATAGAGATGTTCAAGCGCATCATCTTTGTGACGCCTGAACATGTCAAGGCGCGCAAGGCGCTTCGCGCGACGGAACGCAAACTGAAGGGCCAGCCCAAGAAGGGGTTCACCCTCAGCAGTTTCAAACTCCTGTTCGCCCCCTTGGGCAACATGAAGAAGAACGCGCAGAAGATTATGGAGGAGTGCGAAGAAGTCCTTGTGAAGGAGCCGTGGAACAAGCAGGCCCTCGTGGTGCTCGGCCGGGCCGCCCTTGAAGGCGGCTTCCCGGAGGCCGCCGTCCTTGCATTCGAGGATCTCTCCTCGTTGGACAAGGAGGGCAAGGACATCAAGGTGATCAGATACCTTGCGCGGGCGTACAAGCAGAAGGAAGATTACGAAAACGCGATTAAGGCGTACCAGAAAGTCCAGCGCCTCCGCCCCAACGACAACGAGGCCAGGGACGAAATCCGCGACCTCAGCGCAAAGGAATCCATGAGGCGTAGGCAGGACAAGGATAAGTTCAGCTCGCTCCTGCGCGACGAGCAGGAAGCCAAGGAACTCGCCAGCGGCGAGAGGATGATCCACACCGATGTCGAAATGGCCTCCGCCATCCGCTCCACGCAGGACCAACTGACGCTCAGCCCCAAGGACCTGCGCCTCCTCATGAAACTGGGCGACCTTCACCGCCAGAGCGGCAATAACGTCGAGGCGAAGAGATACTACGAGATGCTCCTTGACATCGAACCCAACAACATTAACGCCCTCTCGAAGGTGGGCGACATAGACATAGCGGAGATGGAGAAGAAGGTGGAGGCCGCAAGGGTGCGCCTTGCAGAAGAGGGAACCGCGGAAAACCGCGGCGAGTACGAACGGCTGCGCAAGGAGAAGATGGTTTACCAAATCCGCGACTTCGAGCGAAGGGTCAAGGCCCAGCCCACGGATATGGTGCTCCGTTACAGCCTGGGGAGGTTGTACTTCGAGGCGGGCCTACTGGACAAGGCGGTAGCGAACTTCCAGCGCGCCAAGAACGACCCGAAAATCAAGAGCCGCGTGGTGACAGACCTGGGCCGCACGCTCATCCGCATGGGCCAGAACGACCTCGCAACCTCCATCCTGGGCGAATTGATAGAAGGCAAACTCGCGATGGACGAGGACAAGAAGACCGTGCTCTACCACAGGGCGGAGGCCTTCCACAACCTGCACAAGTACGCCGAGGCCCGCAAGGACCTTGAGACGATTTACCTCGAAGACATCGGCTACAAGGACGTCGCGCAAAAGATAAAGGAAATCGACGACATAATGAAGGGCCAGAAGCAAGAAAATCCAACCAGTACGGCTGACTTGGGTGAATTCATTGGCAAATGGTACGATAAAGTGCGGGTATTGGAGGAAATTATTGGGCAAACTGCGCACAGTGACGAGATAAGTAAGTGTGTGCAAATCTTGAACGCCATGCATCCGATTAATATAGATCTAAGGGAATTTGATGCCGCAATTTCGACCCTGAAACCATTGTTGGTCGGTATGAAGAGTTTTGAAGCCAACAGGGCGATGCAGTGTGTAAAAGAGTTGGAGATTCTCGTAAGAGAGCACATTTCAAAACAATAACGATAATTATTGAGGAATGACTGGATAATGTAAACGCATGGAGCGCGTCCGCCCTCGGGCGCGGGGAATCCAGAGTTAAATGAATCACAGCCGGGGGCGGCTGTGCTCCACAAGACAACGGCGGAGTCAACCGCCTTACATTATCTACTCATTTATCAATAAAATGAAAGAGAAGGAAAGAATCCCGGTGCGTGTTTTAGTTTTTCGATTTCAGTGAGGAATGTCTTACGGCCGGCGGGGCGCGCCCCATGCCCCCAATTTTCTCGGAGGATAACTGACACTCAATGGCACACTCAAGATCAGCGACAAAACGAATCAGGCAGAACAGGAAACATCGTCTGGCCAACAAGGCGGCGATGTCAGCGCTCAAGACCCAGATTAAGCGGTTCACCACCCTCGCCGCCTCCGGCGATGCCGCGAAAGCAAACGAGGAGTATCTGAAGACCGTCGGCATCGTTGACAGGGCCGCCAAGACCGGCCGGCTCCACCCCAACAACGCCGCCCGCAAGAAATCGCGCCTTGCCCGCCTCCTCGCCAAAACGCAGGCGGCAAAGTAAACCGAGAAAACGCAACAGTAAAAGTTTGACCGGCCTCGGCAGGGCCGCGCAAACCGCGATTATTTATAAAAGGCCGCCAATATGTCCCGCGGCCTTCTTTATGGATGGATTTCGGGCGAGTTCCTGATTTGCCAAATCGCCGGGAAACCCGCGCCCAGCGCGGGAGAAAAATGGACCAGGTACATTTATTTATGCTCGTATTCGGAATAGATACGTCCTGCGATGACACGTCCGCCGCGCTTGTGGAGGACGGGATGGACATCATCGCATCCAGCGTTTCCTCCAGCGTGGACCTCCACCGCGACTTCGGCGGCATCGTGCCGGAGATCGCCTGCCGCAGCCACATCCGCGACCTCGTCCCCATCATCGACGCCACGATAAAGCAGAGCGGCCGCTCGCTCAAAGACATCAACGCCGTCGCCGTCACAAGCCGCCCCGGCCTCATCGGCGCGCTCCTCATCGGGCTTAGCGCCGCCAAGACGCTCGCCTACGTCCTGAACGCGCCCCTCGTCGCGCTTGACCATGTTTCGTGCCACATCTATTCCGTCCACATGGAAAACCCGGCGCTGGAGTTCCCCTACGCGGCGCTTGCCGTCTCCGGCGGGCACACGCACCTCTACCACTGCACAAGCCATTTCGAGCACCGCATGATCGGCAAGACGCTCGACGACGCCGCCGGCGAGGCGTTCGACAAGGTGAGCGCGATTCTCAACCTCGGCTACCCGGGCGGCCCGAACATCGAGCGCGCCGCAAAGGGAGTCGCCCCGGGGCCGCTGCGCCTGAAGAGAACATATCTTGGCGGAGATTCGCTGGACTTCAGTTTCAGCGGCATCAAGACCGCCGTCCTTTATCACGTCAGGGGCCAGGACGCTGGTCAGTGCCGCCGCATCCGCAGGAGGCGCAAGACCCCGCCGGCCCGCCGGGCCACCCCGCATGAAATAGCGGCGGAATTCCAGGAGGCGGTCGTCGAGGTCCTTGTAACGAAACTGATGGCCGCCGCCAAAAGCCTGCGCGTGCCCGCAGTAACCGTGTGCGGAGGCGTTGCGGCGAACGAGCGGCTGCGCGAGGCCGTCGCGGAGGCCTGTGCTCGTGCCGGGCCGGCATATTACTTTCCCGCGAAGGCGCTTTGCACCGACAACGCGGCGATGGTGGCCGGACTCGGATATCACTACGCCGTTGCAGGGAAGCAATCCCCACTGGATGTAGATGCAGTGGCGACAAGTTGGTAGTGAAGCCCCAAGATATAATCTCGTCCACGATTTTTCCCACCCATGTACAATTTCGCCCCATTACCTATTAACCTAACCTGATTCGTCAGTTATGACAATTCATGTCATAAAAACTGACGAAATTCATCAAATGCCCCCTGTGCGCCACTTTAGCCGAGCGGCATTGACGCCCATAAGGTCTGTGTGACACAGACCTTACGACAACAACTAATTATTCCGGCAACGGCATAGCACTTGCTGCAATTCTATTGGTCGAGATGCGGGGGCTGCGAACAAAAATATATAACATTTAAGCTTCGCAGACCCCCCGTCCGCGACCGTTCTTTGAGAATTAAGGGAGAAGCCCGACACGCTACGCCAGGGGAAACGCCCACTCCAACACACAGAGGCTTGAAGAGCATCGGTACGAGGCCGGGAAACACGCGGAAAGGGCGCCCTCCGGCGACAAATGACGCCTCAGACAAATGGACATGGTGAACACATAGGGCGGGGCGAGCAAACACACTATGCTGCTGATAAAGAAGACCCGGCGCCCTATGTCTTGAAGAGGAGCCCGAGCTTCGGGATTTCGGATAGATGGCAGTTGAAACCGCGGGAAGTCGGAACTAGATGCCGGCGGTTCCGGAAAGGGCGGGCTATAGAAATGTTAAGAGGCGCGGGGTCGGAATTCAGAGAAAATTAATTGTCCGGATATGGTCCGACCCCGCGCAGTAATGATACTCCTTTTTCTCCTTTAACTCCTTTTTGCAGAGCAGTTGTAGTCAAACTCTTAAGAGCAGGCTATGACTGCTTTGCCCTTTTATGGGAATAATTTCCGCCCTTTCCGCATTCCTTCCTGTTTGTCCTCGAGAGTTTTACCTTGCCGTAAATAAATGGACCAGGTACATTTTGTTCCCTTGCGGGGCGCGGGTTTCCCGGCGATTTGCAAAATTTTTCAAAAAGCCCTTGACGTTCGCCATTTGGCGGGATATGCTTCGTCATGCGCACACACTATCATGTGTACTGGGGCACACGGTGCGGTGTGCGGGAGAACGAAAAACCAAAAACAGGGGGATTTTCATTTTTCGTTTTTCGCTCTTCGTTTTTTCGCGCGGCAGCGGCCATCCCGCGGAAGGCGGGACAAGTTCTGCGGAAAAATGCGAAAAATGCGACAGTCGGTTCACGGGAAAACGCGCGTAAGGGCATGTGATATATGCGGTAATGGCCGGCAAAGGATGAAATAAAAATGCGAAAAAATGCGACAAAATGCGAAAAATGCGACGAAAATGCGACAAAATGCGACGGAAATGCGACAAAATGCGACGGAAATGCGACAAAATGCGACGGAAATGCGACGAAAATGCGAAAAAATGCGACAGCAGCGCGCGCCTCGTGCGCCGTTTTTGGAGCGGGTCGCGAAGTGGTTTAGCACAGTGAAAGGGCGCACATACGAGCGCATCGTGCGGGCATGAAGGCCGCGCGTCGCCGGCGTTATTGCCCCTGCGACTGCGTCAGCACGACGCCCAGCAGTTTGGCGTTGGACTGGTGCATCAGGCTTACGGCGTGTTCGACTGATTCCCGCCGGGTTTCGCCGGTCTTGACGACGAGGATCACGCCGTCGCACATTGCGCCGAGCATCATCGGGTCGGTCGTGGAGAGTATGGGGGAAGTGTCAATGAGCACAAAGTCAAAAGTCTGGCACACCGTGGTGATGAACCGTCGCATCGCCGGCGCTTCGAGCATTTCGGCGGCGTTGGATTGGGCGTGACGGGCCAGTATGACGGCGAGGTTGTCTTCCTCGGAATATACGATGGCGTCGGAGGCTTTGCATTTCCCGCCGAGGACGTCTTCGAGGTAGAAATCGCACTGGGTGGCGACGTGGTTCTTTACTCGCGGATTGCGCAGGTCGCAATCAACGAGCAGCGTCCTGCGGCCTTTGTTGTCCGCCATGAATCGGGCGGCGTTGACGGCCGTGTGGGTTTTTCCTTCGTTATGATTTGCGCTGGAGAAGACCACGGTCTTGATGCCTTTGTCCACCTGAAGGCTTTGCAGGTTGGCGCGGAGTTCGCTGAATTTCTCGCCGAGTTCGCTTGAGCGGGAGAAAGAGCATTCGGGGGAGAACTGAAACTTGTCCACTCGCTTTATCGAATCCCAGAACTCTTTCGTGTTCAGAGTCGGGCGGGGGCTTTCCTTTTCCGCCGCCGGGGCCTGAGCGGCGACTGCGGTTGGCGCAGCGGGCTCGTTTTCGACGCTGGGGGCAAGCGCGGCATTTATCAGGTCGCTCAGTTTGTCGAGATTTGCGTTTTTCATGTCAGGGTTTTTCCTCCGGTGACAGCGCATCGGGATCGGCGACTTCTATGTCAGGAGGCGCCGGCCCCTGGGCTTGTTCATCGGCGGCAAAAGATTTCGTCTCGGGTCGGGCTTCCGCGGTGAAGCCGGTTCCGCTCCGGTCAAGGAAAGCGGGCAGGCTCATGTTGTTCTTTTCCGCCAGCGGGGCCTTCTTGTCCGACTTTTGGTGGATGAGGCCGCCGGCTTCGCGGTCGAACACGAAAGACATCACGAGCAGTGCGACCGCCGTGGTCGTGGCGATGTAGGCAGCGGCCTTTCGAACGTTGAAACCGGTGCGGGTCTTCACGCCTTTGTCGGTCTTGAAGAATCGTGGCACCGTTCCCAGCACCGGCAGGCCGAGACGGCGCTTGACGTCGGCGATGCCGCGGATGGAGCGGTCGGCGTATTTGACCAGGAAAAGCAGCGTCGCCGCGGCTGCCGCGCCGAGGAGCAGTCCCAGCGCCATGAGCGTGCGGCGGTTTGGCTTGAAGGGCGCGGTGGGCAGGGCGGTCGGGCCGGGCTTATCGAATCTTATTCCTTCGTCCGGTTTGCTTTCGTCACCGGCGAGGCGATTCTGGTCCGGGATTTGGCCGGCGCCGCTTGTTTCCTGTTTGTTGACGGTGAAGTTTTCCGACTCCAGCCCCAGCAGCGTTTCGTCAACAACGTCTCTGCATAGTTGCGGGTCGTCCGACTCAAAGGAGGCGGTAATGCCGTTCGAGTTGACGCCGGCCTTGAGGCTCTCGCGGATATTGTCAACCATTTCGTCCAGTCGCGCCTGTTCTTTGTTCCGGCTTTGTTGGCGGGCCTGAACGAGGAGGCGGATTTTTTCGTTGCCCGGTTCTTTCTTGCCGCGCTCTACCAGATTGTGGAACTCTGACTCACCGTCGGCGATGAGGCGCAGGTGGGCATCTGTTTCCGCGATTTCCTTTTGAAGTTCGGCCGATTGCGACTCGCATACGCGCTTGTCGCGCAGCAGGTCCTCAAGGGCGCACGCGAGGCGTTGTTTTTCGGCGGCGTCAGTCGCCTTGTTCAGTTCGCCGTTCATGTCGGCGACGAGGCTGTTTGCATGCTTGAGCCGGTAGTCCAGTATGCCGCGCTTTTCGGCCAGTGTGTCTTTGCGCTTGCGCTGGACTTCCGCGGAGGCGGGGAATTTTTCCGCGAGGTAATCAATGCTTGCGATGATCGCCGTTATGCCGCTGCGGCTGGTTATGCGTTTGACGCCGGCGTCCATGCGCTTGCCGAGATCGCTTGTCATTGAAAGGCCGCCCGCTATCGGCCTGTTGGTCTTGTAGTCGAGAGCAACGATGCGGTTCTCGGCGCGATAGGTTTCGGGCGCAATGAGGAATGCGTAGATTGCGAAGCAAAAAGGTATCCCTATCACCGGCAGGAGGATGAACTTTTTGCGCTGAAAGATAACGCGCACGATAGCCAATATTCGATTTTTCAGCATGGCCGCCAATCCGCAAGGATTGCCAACTTGCTTGAAGACGCGAAACGGCGCGGTTTTCCCGTCCGGGCAGGTCAGAACGGCCTGCCCCACCCGGCCGTACCGCCCTTGTTATTGCCGATGCCGGATAGAGTGGCAATGGTCTATTATCGGTAAAGTTATCGGTAGGAAGAGGAAGGATTCTTTAGCGCAAAAAAGTTGCCTGATTAGAGTTACGCGAAGTGACAAAAAATGTCAGTCTGGGTTTGTGCCTTCCGCCATCGCGCTTGGGCGGGTGCTATTTCCGAAAGCCTTTATCTCCCGTATGCCTTCATATAATATGCTTCCTTCTTACGCATCTTTTGGGCCTTTTTTGCCGTGAGGTCGTCATGGCCGCAAAGGTGGAGGATTCCATGCGCAAGGTAGAGAGCCAGTTCTCGCTCGACCGGTATTCCGCGCGCGGCCGATTCGCGTTTTGCCGTTTCGGCGGAAACCACCACCTCGCCGACCAGTTTATCGTGAGGGTCATCCAGCGGGAAACTGATTACGTCCGTCGCCTCCTTGCGCCGGAGGAAGCGCCGGTTCATCCCGCTTATCTCGCCATCGTTCACGAACACCACGCTCAGATCGCCTTTCAGCCTTTCCCCGCGCATAACCTTCTTCGCAAATGCCTCAAGCCTCGAGCGCGGGATGCGGATTCTCTTCTGCCTGTTTGTCAGGAAAATCAATCCTGCTGTCCTTTCCGCCGCCGTTTGGACGCGGGCCGCCTGTTTGGAGCCTTGCCGCTTTTACGCCTTCTTTTCCTTCTCCGCGCGCTTTTCCTCGAAGAGATGGTAGGCATGAACTATCTGTTCGACAAGGTGGTGTCTTACGATGTCTTTTCTCGTCAGATAGGCAAACACGATTCCATCTATTTCCTTGAGAATGTCCTGTATGAGTATCAGGCCCGAACGGCTTGGGTTGGGCAAATCCACCTGCGTAATATCGCCCGTGATGACCATCTTAGAGCGAAGCCCCATGCGCGTGAGGAACATTTTCATCTGTTCGGCGCTGGTGTTCTGCGCCTCGTCAAGGATGATGAAGGCGTCGTTGAGCGTTCTGCCGCGCATGTACGCCAGCGGCGCAATCTCCACGAGGTCGCGCTCGATGTACTGGCCGATTTGCGAGAAGTCAATCAGGTCGGCAAGCGCGTCGTACAAGGGCCGCATGTAGGGGTTGACCTTCGCCATTATGTCGCCCGGCAGGTAGCCCAGGCTCTCGCCGGCCTCCACCACGGGCCGCACAAGCACTATCTTGCGGACGCTGCCGCGGCGCAGCGCGGTCACGGCCATCGCCACCGCGAGGAACGTCTTGCCGGTTCCCGCCGGGCCGATGCTGAAAACTATGTCGTTGTTCTTTATCGCCTCGACGTACTGCGCCTGGCCTTCGGTGCGCGGGGTGAAAGGCTGCGGGGCGGGCTTTGTTCCGGGCGGGCCGCCGGTCGCGGCGAGGCTGTGCGCGTAAA
>Ga0315288_10002066_pt1 | contig 26009 bp, 15 predicted proteins | sample YL17G11_20_MG_FD_203454 | JGI IMG/M metagenome (GOLD analysis project Ga0315288, IMG submission 203454) | Sediment microbial communities from Yellowstone Lake, YNP, Wyoming, USA - YL17G11_20 | ecosystem: Environmental > Aquatic > Freshwater > Lake > Sediment | place: USA: Wyoming | collected... | reverse complement strand
CTGCCGCTGGCCGTGATCGGGGGGGCCTTGCTAGTGTGGCTCGCTGCGACGGTGCAGGAACCCACCTAGCCCAGACAAGTCGGGGCAAGGCGGGCTACGGGCTGATTGTCATCCCGAGCGAAGCGAGGGATCTCGTGAACAGTCAGCCAGAGGCTAACCTGAACCGAGATTCCTCGCCGTTGGCTCGGGATGACACCAGTGGCGGGCGAACACGAGGCTCCTTCGCCCTGCTGTAGCAGGGCTACGAAGCCCTGCGGAGCAGGGTTCGCCCCTATCGGGCTGCCGACCCTCACCCTCCCCTCTCCCTAAAAGGGAGAGGAGTGTCGCTTGCCCATCACGAACGCTTGCCCGGGAGGTAAGCCGCCATGCGCACCTGCTTCAACACCGCCACCTCGGGCCAGTACCCGCTCAAGGACACCATCGAGTACCTGGGCCGCTACCGCTACGAGGGCATCGAGATAGACGACGCGCGCCTGCAAGAGTACCTGGCGGAGCGCTCCGTGGACGACCTGCGCCAGCAATTGGCGCGCAACCGCGTCGAGGTCGCGGCGCTCATGGCGTTTCCCTTCAAGGCCTTCGGCGAGCGCGCGCAGATCGTGGCCAACGTGGGCAAGCACGCCGAGATGGCGAAGGCGCTGGGGGCTCCGGTGCTGCTCTACTTCGCCGCCGACCAGCCGCCGGAGGGCATGAGCCGCGAGGAAGCGCTCGAGCGGGCCGCCGCGTCAGCCGCGGAGTACGGCGACGGGGCCGCGCCCTTCGAGGTGAAGATCGCGCTGGAGCCGATCGGCGGCCTGCGCTTCATGGGCGGGCCGAAGGATGCGCTCGCCATCGCCGCGAAGAGCGGCCGGCCCAACGTGGGCATCATGATGGACACCTTCCACTACTTCAAGTCCAACATCCCGCTGGAGGAAATCCGCGCCATCCCCGTCGAGAAACTGCTCATCGTGCATATCAACGACTCGCCGGACCTGCCGCGCGGGGAGTTGAACGACAGCCACCGCGTGTACTGCGGCGAGGGAGCGATCCCGCTGGTGGAGGAACTGCGGGCCCTCAAGCGGATGGGCTACGGCGGGTTTCTCTCCGTCGAAATCTTCAACCGCGACTACTGGGCCGACACCCACGAGAACATCGTGCGCAAGTCCAAGGAAACGCTCGATCGCGTGCTGGCGCAGGTGTAGGGGCAACCCATCGGGTCGCCCACGGGCACGTCAACGCTTCCTTCGCGCGTCGGACCGCGGGCCGATCCGGCGCTTCTTCTCGATCTCGTAAACGCGCATCAGGTTGTCACGCAGGATCGCCCGCGCACAGCGCAGCGCCTCGGCCTCGGTGAGGTGGCCCCACTCGACCTTCTCCGCGAGCACCACCGCCACGTCCTCGCGCGCCATTTGCGCGTGCGCGTAGGCGCCCTCGATGAAGCAGTAGTCGCCGCCGAAGGCGAAGATCTTGTTCGCCGGCACGGTATCGAGCCACTCGTGCAGGATGCGCCGCGAACCGAACTCGGTGGCCGCGTGCATCCAACACAGGTCGGGATAGATGCTGGCGAAGTTCTTGGCCATGACGGCCACTTCCGTCGAGTACGGATACCCCGCGTGGAAGACGTCGAACACCAGGTCGCGATATTCCAGGAAGAGTGGGATCAGGTGCGTGGGGTTGGCCATGCGGATGTCGTTGCCGTTGCCCTCCTGGATGCCGGTGTGGATCTGCAGCGGCAGGCGGTGCTCCTTGCAGCGCTGCACCACCTGGTGCATCATGAAATCCTGCAGGGGCTTGGCCTCCGCCCAGCCGGGCGCGTCCAGCGGATGGCGGCCGAGGACACGGTTGAAGATAACCTCGGCGTCATGGCGCGCGACCTTCGGGTAGTCGAGGATGCGCTGGTAGGCCAGCCCGGTCTTCACCCCCACCGCGCCGGCCGCGATGGCCTTCTCGAACTCCTTGTCCAGCGCCTGAAGAAGCGCATCCAGCGTGTGGATGGAAACGCCCGACTGTTGCACCAGGGCGTCGAGTTCCGGCCGCGACCGTACGCCGACAAAGTTGTCGAAGCGCACGATCGGCACGAAGAAAGCGCGGTCGGTGTCGAGGTTGCCGACGTCGTGGAGGCTGACGTCAATGCGGGCCATCTCCTTGAGCACGTGGCGATACCAGCCGGGCTTGTTGGTTTCGGCGTAGCGCTGGCAGAGCCGCTTCCAGGAGGCCTCGCCGTCGAGTTCCACGCCGTAGAGATCGCGCGCGGCGATCTTCAAAGCCCGCGCGTAGGAGGTGTTGAAGATCGCCGACCAGTGAGGCATGAGCCGCTTCAGCCGCGGCGCGAGTGGCTTGCCGCCGTCGCGCAGGAAGTTCAGGGCCTCGCCCGACATCCCCGCCGAGACCAGGTCCGAGGAGGCATAATGCGCGAAGAGGCTGCCCAGCGCGTTGGGCCCGGCGTCGAGGCGCTGCCGCTCGGTGTGCAAGTGCTCGTGGCTGTCGGCGAGTTGGATCTTGTCTATCTCGGCGCGGAGGCGGGTGAGCAGGTCTTTGGCAGGCATGATAGGGCGTCTCCTGATGGTGGGCTACCAGATTCGAAACGGATTGCGGCGCGAAGCGCGGGCATTCCTGCCGGGCGCGAATGCGGAGCAGGCGATGAACCAGGCCGCCTGGCAGCGGCCAGGCGGGGCAGGAGTGCCCCGCCCACCGAAGGTCGTGCGCGCTCCGTGCGCCCCTACAGGCGCTCGATCAGGAGCAATTCGGAGGTCAGCGGGCGCTCCAGCGGCACCATCAGGCCGTCGTTCACGAGGCGCCAGCCCTCGATCTCGGCCGACTGCCCACTGTTGTCCCAGGTCACGTGGTAGCGCGCGCCGCGGTCCAGGCCGCGCGAGCGGAAATGCCAGACTGGCTCGGCATCACCGGCGAGGCGGAACAACCCCACCATGGCGCGCGACCCGTCCTCGGCCACGTATTCCAGCACACACCAGCCCCGCGGCTCGCCGTGCCCGGCGAGATCAGGCGTGTGATGATACACGCGGCATGCCGGCAGCCACGGCCGCACGAACTGCTTGTAGAGTTTGATGGCGTGCATCACCCGCTCGCGCTGCCGGGGGCTCCACACGTCGCGCGCCGGCGTCACCCCCGAGATCGCGTAGTGCCCAAAGAGCGGCACGCGCAGTTGGGTATCGAGATCGCCGTGCAGTTGCGCGGCCTGTCCCGAGCCGGCCAGGCGGTTGAGTCGCTCCGGCGGCAGGAAGAGGCTCACCCCGTTGATGACTTGCAGCGTGCGCGGCACCGATTGCCAATCGCTCGTCCAGCAGGTGTGGAAACGCGCCGCGATGCCCAGGTCCTTGCGCCCACCGCCGCCCGCGCAGTTCTCGAGCAGCAGTTGGGGATGGCTCGCGCGCAAGCGATCGAAGATCCCGTAGAGCACTTCATAGTGCCGCCAGAAACTGCTCTCGACGAACCCGTCGCGCGCGTTCTCGCCGCCGCGGCCCGGGTAGAAGTTGTAGTCCAGCCGGAACATGTCTATCTGGTACTCCTCCACGATCCGGTTGACCTCGGCTTCGAGCCAGGCCGCGCAATCGGGGTTCGAGAGGTTCAGCGTGCCGCCCGCCTCGGGCGTGGGCGTGATGGGCTGGCCGTCGCGGGAGAGCACCCATTCGGGATGCTCGCGCGCCACCCACGAGTTCGGCGCCACCCGCTCGGCCTCCACCCACAAACCGAGCAGTAGGCCCTTGGCGTGGGCGTGCTCGCGGATGGGCGCCAGCCCCTCCGGCAGGCGCTGCGGGTCGGGGCGCCACTCGCCCACGGTGTTCCACCAGTCGCCGCCCACCGGCGAGAACCACCCGGCGTCCACCATGAACAACTCCGCGCCGATCTCCGCCGCGAGGTCTATCTCCGCGACCAGGTAATCCGGCGTCAGGTTGTGGGCGACGAAGCCCCAGTGGTTGTAGATCACGCGCTCGCCGCGGCCCTGCGGCTGGGGCGGCAGCACCGTCAGCCGCTCGTGCGCGTGGAGCGCCTGCACCGCCGCGTCCACGCCCCCGCGGAAGACGCCAAGGTGCATCGCCGGCGTGGTCACACTTTCGCCCGGCGCGATCACCCGCTGCGGCGGATCGCCGAAGGGCTCGGCGCGCACCTCCAGCCAGGCCGCGCCTTCGGCCGCGGCGAGATCGAGCGGCCGCGTGCGAAACGAGAGCGCCCAGTTCCCGGACCACGCCAGGGCGCCTACCGCGATCTCGCCGGTGAGGTCGTTGCGCAGCAGGAACGACGGGTCGTCATTGCCGCTGGTGCCCTTGAGGTGCTCGATGCGCAGCGTGTCCGGCGGCAGCGGAATCCAGCGGAAGCCGCCCTCTCTGCCCCAGTCCTCCGAGACGCATCGCCCCAGCACGAACGGCGCCTGCCCCGGCTGCAGATGCTGGGCGGGCGACGGCTGCGGCGCGTTCACGCCGCCCCAGAGCAAGCCGCACCAGGGCGCGACGCGGCTGAGCGCGGCGGGGTGCTCGCCGGTGTTGGTGATCCGCAGCCAGCGCACGAAGACGCCGGTGCCGTCCACCAGCGTGTGCACCTCGACCTCGACGGGCCGCCGCGCGCTGCGCAGGCGGACGACGGCGTGGGTGGCGCAGGCACAGAAATCGTCATCGGTGGCGGCCTCCACCCATTCCCACCCGCCCTGCAGCGACTGGCCGTCCACCTCGAGGTCGAAGGCCTCGAAGGGAAGCGCCCGCGCCTGGGGGTCGGTGGGCTGGAAGCCGGGCGTGTCGTGCGTGGCGATGACGTTGCCGTTGAAGAAGCCCTGCGAGGCGAACTGCCGCCTGCCAAAGCGCCCGCGGCTCAGCGACTCCACGACCATCCCGAGTCCATTGATCGCGATCTGGATGGGCTCGGGCTCGCGGCGGAAAACAATGCTGGCCATTTGGTCAGCCATGGAAGGGCGCCCTCCTGCAACAGTATTCGTGTCGCATGGTTACGCGTCCGCGGGGGCGTTCCTGTCGCGTTGCCGGGTATTGTGGCACCCCGACACGTTGGGGTGCCACGTTCCGCGCCGGGGCGATCAGGGGGTCGCCAGCCGCTCGATCAGGTCCCCGATCTCGGCTCGGTAGCGCATCAAGAGATCGTAGTCCATGCTCCGGGCGATGAGGTCCGGCGCGGCGTCGGCCAGGAGTCGTTTCGCGCGATCGAGATCGGGCGAGGTCACGCCGCGTTTCACTGCGGCGTCAGCCGCCTGGCGCAGCAGCCAGAGATAGGTGTAGTCCTCGATGCCTTCGCGGCAAGCCTCCCAGCGCTTGGAGGGGATGGGCTTCTCGCCGGGATAGACGAGCGCGTATTCGTTGCCGTTGGCGATCTGCGCCCAGTGGTCATCCGGCGTGGTGTCATAGGTCCAGAAGCCCATGCCGGCGAGGCCGAACTTCCAGCAGACCCAGGCCTGGCGGCGATAGTAGTTGAGCGGGTGGCCGCGCTTCATGCGCGGGTGGCACTCGTAGATCCAGATGGGATCGCCCGTCGCGTGGAACCACGCCGCCTTGGCCTCGGGCTGGAACTCGGGCTTGGGTTCGTTTGCGATGGGCGCGAAGGTCTCCTGGTCGGGCTGCCAGATGTCAATGTAGGGCTTCAGCCGCTCCAGGTCGGGGAGGCCGTTGGGTGAGACGGGATCGGTGTAGATGCGGATCTTGGGGTCTATCTCGCGCAGCCGCTTGCCCGCTTTCACCACCTGATCAATGCTGGGCCCGCGATCCAGCCCCGGCTCATCCCAGACGTACCAGGCCCAGTCATCATAGCCCAGGCCCAGGTCGGCCAGGTGCTTCACGATGGCGCGCCAGCCGGCGGCTAGGGCCTGGTCGCGGGCGCCTTCGGGCTCGGGCGCCGCGCCGGCGTACTTGAGCGCGGGCTCGCCCTGCAACAGGATGATCCCGAAGGGGTGATACCGCCGCACAATCTCATCCAGCCTCGCCCACTCGCTCTCCGACGGCGCTCGGATCGCGCCTGTCTGACCGTACTCGAATGTCGGCGAGCGCAGGTCCTCCGGGAAGACGCTGGTGTAGTGCTCGACCATGTCGCGCACGGCGTCGTCCACGCAGCGCGCGAACCACTTGTTCTGCTCGGGGTAGGCCCAGTTGCAGAAGCGTAAGGGCTTCTTCTCCGGGAGCGCGAACTTGTGCACGCGCATTTCGAGCGGCACCGTGAGCGCAAGTCGCTCCAGCGTGACGCCGGTGATTGCGATGTTCGCCGCGTAGGCGCCTGGCGCGAGTTCCCCGGAGCGGAAGGTGAGCCACACCTGCGCCGACTGCCAGGGCGCGATGGTGAGGAGGCTCGCGTCGCCCAGCGGCGGCAGCGCGTCGGCCACGTAGTAGCCGCGGCTGGTTGGAACAAGTTGCGCGACGTGAAGCGCGAGATGGTCGCGCCAATCAATCTCGCGGCTCTTCTCGCCGGCTGGGCCGAAAGCCTCCGGCTCCAGCCGCACGCTGATGGCCTCTCCGCTCCAGTTGGTCAGATTGAAGGCGGCGGATTCGTACTCGTTGCCCGCGAGCGTCACCGAGACGGTTTGCGGCGCGCTCACCTGGGTCGGCAGTTGGTCCGGGTAGAACCGCTCCCACGGATCGGCCACCGGCCACGCCTGCACCCGCTGCGCGCGGGCCTTGGCGTCGGCGGCGAGCAGTGCCTTCGCCCCGGCGCTGAGGCGCGCGAGTTCGCTGCGCACGGCGGCGGCCCGCTCGCTGAGCAGATCGGCCGACTGTGACTTCAGTGCAGCGGGCGTGATCGCCGCAGCCTCGGGCTCTGCTCGGAGGGCCTGGCGGCGCAGGAATTCCGCGGCGCCCGGGTTGTCTGGACGGAGCGACCGCGCGGCTGCTTCGAGATCCCTGATCGGCGGGCCCACTGCCTCGCTGAGGCCGACGGTCTTGAAAGCGCCCTGCCACTGGCCAACGCGCTTGCCGGTGACCTGGTCAACGAGGGTGGCCTCAATCACGGTCTGGCCCGGCGCGCGGGCCTCGAAGGTCTCGGTGACGCGCTGCGTGAAGAGGTTGGCGAAGTGGTCGCAGCGATAGGTCCGCGCGCCCGAGGGCCAGACGATGGTCAGCGCCAGCGTGGTCGGGTTGCGGAAGCGCTTCACCTCGAAAACGATCTCGTTCGGCCCAACCGCGAGGCCCTTGGGGGCCGTGACCGCCAGGGCGTTGGCGCTCTCCGCCGCCACTTCGAGCGGCCGGAGCGCGAGCGGCGCGGGCGCCTGCACCGCGCGGGCGCCGGGCACGGGGAACGCCTTCACGCCGGTGAACGCACCGGCGGCGATGAGCATTGGGCCGGCGCCCAGGTCGGCCACGAGCGGCGTGCCGATGGGGCCGCCGCCCTCAAGTTCAGCGGGCTTGATGCCGTCGGGCTCGATCGGCAGGGACTCGACCAGGTCCCCGGTGGCGCCGTCCAGCAGGGGCAGGAAGCGGTCGTTCTTCATGGGGATGGCGATGCGCACGCCCCGCGGCGTCTCGAAAACGCGCGCCGGCCCCAGGGTGCGCCGGCCGTTATAGGCCAGAACCAGCGGCCGCGAAAGATCCGAGTGCCATTTCTCAGCGCCGTCGCCCGCGACGCAGAAGACAAGGCACTTCTCGTCGGAGTAGATCACCTCCGGCTGCCCGTCGCCATCCACGTCGGCGACGGCGGGAGTGTACACGCCGAAGGTCGCAGGGGCGCTCCAGAGGCGCTTGCCGGATTGGGCGTCGAGCGCGTAGAGATGGTGGTCGGCGCAGCCCACGAGCACGGTCGCCTTGCCGGCCAGTCGCGCCAGCACCGGGCCGGAGCGAGGCGTCTTGCCGGGGAGTTTGTGATCCCAGACGTAGCGGCCGTTCCAGTCCAGGGCGTAAACGTCGCCGAACTCGGCAACCACGAACACACCCGGCGCGCCCGGCGGCGCAGGCTGCGCGGCGATCCCGGTCACGTTCTCGGCGCGGTAGTAATCGCCCCAGAAGCCGCGCTGCTTGTCATAGGCTTCATCTTCTTCGCGCGGCCGCTTGCCCGACTGGAAGACGAACGACCAGAGGAGCCGGCCATCCCGTTCGCTTCGCTCAGGGCTGGCCTGGAAGCAGCGCGTCTCGGAACTGCCGTCACCGGTGACCACGCGGATGCTGCCATCCGGCATCACCGCGGCGGCGGCGCAGATCGCGTCATCGCCCAGCGGCGCCTTCCAGAGCAAGCGGCCCGCGGCATCCAGAGCGAAGAGAGTCCGCCCAACCGCGGCAAAGACGCGCGATCGCCCGTCGGCGGCCTGCACCACCGCCAGGGCGTCGGGGCTGCCCTTGATGGCGGGGCTGCGCCAGGCCTCGCGCCCCTGGGCATCGAGTGCGATCAGGCCGTCGTTGGAGGCGACCACGACGAGGCTGCGGCCACCATCGCGCACCAGTGCGGGCGGCTGATGCACGCTCTTGATGGGCGCGGTCCACACCGGCGCCTCGGCGGCGACGGCGGGGATGGCGATGAGGATGGTGAGCAGGTAGGCGGCGGCAAGTCGGATGCGCATACTGATGCTGTCCTCCTGGTGGAAAGCCGTTGGAAGAGGTATTCGCCGCGCCAGCGAGGCGTGCCTTTGGCGGCAGTGGCGAGCAGATGGGGCAGGTTAGTAAATCGCATGGCAGGCCCGACACTCCTGTCGGGCCTCGGCGGGACAGGAATGTCCCGCCCACCGTGCCAAGAACCATGGGGACACACGACTCCGCCAAAGCGCCCGGCGGTGCGCGGCCTCTGGCGCTGGAGTTCGTGTGTCCCCTGGTGGCTCACATCGCCATGATCACTTTCAGCGCCACGCGCTTGCGGATGACGCTCCTGGTGGGGTTGGGGTCGCCGATGAGCAGGTAGATGTCGGCGCCGCTGCGCATGCGCTGGCGGTAGGAGGCGAACAGGTTGGCCCCGTCGCGGCGCTGGATGAAGCGCAGGGTGGCGAACTTCTCGGGCGTGAACTGGTGGGTCACGCCCAGGATCGCCTGGTACTGACTGTAGGCCCCCGGCGCGGGCGGGCTGAGCCGCGCATATTCGCAGTCCAGGCTGGCGGATAACTTCTTGCCCAGTTTGAACCCCTGCCCCACCGAGACGTCGCGATACTTGCCTCCCAGGCGGTTGCCGTAGAGGCCCCAGACGCCGCCGCGGCGGTAGAGGTCGTGGCTGCCCCAGCCATACGAGAGGCTGATGTCACTCGCATCGGTATACTGCCGCTCGCCGGTCACCGCCCGGACGCCGGCACTCCGGCCGTTGCGCCAGCCCACCTCCAGGTTGAGGATGTGATAGTTCTTGAAGACCTGCCCGCGATCGTCCAGGAAGAACGCGTTGTGGAACTCCATGTACCGCCACTCCAACTTGCCCAGGTTCTGGTCGTAGCGGGTCCAGATGGCCGAGCCCCCGCGCACGCCCGGCTCGCGCGTCAGGCCCAGGGGCGCGAAGTAGCCCGCGGTGGTGCGGCGGAACTGGAACTGGTCGCTCCAGTGGCCTGGCGCCCGGTCGTGTCCCGTGACGAGTTCGAAGTCCATGCCGTCGCTTGCAGGGCCTGCCGTATAGGTTTGTTCCTGGTGCCACGTGTACCAGCGCGTGTCGCCGCCGGTGCGGCGCGCGTCGTAGAGGTGCAGCGCCGCGACCAGGTTGTGGGGATCCTGCGGCCCCTGGCGATCAACCAGGTAAAACCGGGCGGTGCTCAGCTCGTTGTAGTGGTAGCCCACCGCCGCGACCGCCGTGTTCGTGACGCCCGACTTGTGGGCCTCCAGCAGGCCGATATCGGTGCGGCCGAGGGTGCCGAAGGTCTTCACGCCGGCGTCAATGTCGCCCACGTGGCGGGAGTAGAACAGGGGCGTTGGAGGATAGTACGCCTGCAGGCCCTCGGCGAAGAAGGGGCGCGTCTCCCGCAGCCAGGGTTCCTGGTAGGAGAAGGCGATACTGCTCACCGCATCCTCGATCTGCGAGTAGTCGGGGTTGAGCGCCGCCAGCGTGGTCAGGCCCTGGGGATGGCGATACTTGACATCCAGCCCCGCGTTGAAACGCTTGCCCGGCGTGTCGCCGAGGTCGGTGATGCTGTAGGGCATGAAGAGCGGCGGCAGGCTCAGGGCGGGCGGGCGCAGGCCGGTCCAGTCCGCGGAGTTCTCCATCTTGAAACTCGTGCCGAGGTTGGGCCAGGCGTCGCCCTCATTGCCGCGGGCCAGGTAGCGCGTGAAGGCGATGCGAAATGCGCGGGTGCCGCGCGGATAGCGCAAAATCTTGAAGGGGACGCGCACCTCGCAGGTCCAGCCTTGGCTGTCCTGCTGAGCGGCGGCCGTCCAGTCGCCGCGCCACTCGATCTTCGAGGCGCTGCCTCCCGGGATGTAGTCGCCCTGGGTGCCGTTGGCCGTCACCGTGAACTCCCAGAAGTTCTTGGCGTCGTGATCGGGATCCAGCATCAAGGAGACGCGGTCATCGGACCAGATGTCGCCGTCGCGGCGGCGCTCCTGGGCGTGGATCTTCTGCGGCTGGCTGTCGTGGCAGCGGAACGCCGCGTAGACCGCTTCCTTGTCGTAGCACAGGTAGGCCTCGGTGGCCTCGCTGACCGCCCCTTCTTTGTCGGTCCGGAAGAAGTCGTGCGCGCAGCATGGCCCCTGCCAGCAGGCGTCGTCCAACTGGCCGTCAATCACGGGCGCTTTCTCCACCAGCACGGCCTCGATCGTCTGGATGGCAGGCGCCGCCGCCGGCGCCTTCGTGGTTCCCGCAGCCCTCGCCGGCGCGACGGCCGCGGCGAGCAAGCCCAGGATCCACAGGCTCCGCCATCCGAACTTGGCAGACATCTCCTTCCCCTTTCCTCACATCGCGGTCACGATCTTCACCGCCACGCGCTGCTTCAGCCCGGTCGCCTCGGTGCCCGGGTCGCCCAGCAGCACGTACATGTCCATGCCGCGCCGCATCGCTTGCCGGTAGGAGGCGAACACGTTGGCCCCGCCGGCGCGCCGCTTGAGCGCGCGCAGGCTCACCGATTTCTCATCGGTCAGGTCGTAGGAGGTGGTCAGCGTCAGTTGATAGTTGCACCCGTCACCGCCCGGCGGCCGGTGGTCCACATACTCCGCGTTGATGCCAACCGACCAGTCGCGCGAGAGCGGGAGCGTCTGCCGCAGCGAGGCGTAGCGATACGGGCTGCTGGCGCGCCTCCCCCCGGCGAGGAGGAGCCCGCCTCGCCGTTTGATATGCTTCTGGTCCCAGCCGATCCAGAGGTAGGGCCCCGACTCGTCATCCGTTTTGTACCTGGCGAGCAGGTCCCAGCCGAATTCGGTGCTCCAGCCGTTCCGAAAGTCGATCCACAGGTCGGGGTTGATGCCGCGCCGGTAGATGCCTCCCTCGCCGTTGACGTAGTAGTTGCCGCCGAGATCAAGGCCCGCCTCCTGCAGCGGACCGTGCAGGTAGGCGTCGGTGTAGCGCAGGATTAGCGAGTGGCCGCGCACGCTGTTGCCCTGGTCGGGAAAGTAGCCGAGCGCCGGTAAGTAGCCGGCGGAACTGCGCTGGTAACTCCACGCCCAACCCACATGGCCCGCCCGCCGGTGCTGGCTGGCGCCGAAGCACAGATCCCCGCCGTCGCCTCCGGGCCCGGCGGTGCGGGATTGCTCCGCCTGCATCCACAGGGCGTACCCCCCGTCGCCGCTGGGCCATTCCCGGACCGACGAGACTCCGTAGGCGAGATTGTGCCCCAGCCCGTCGCCGCTGCGATCGGTGACGGTGAACCGGGCGTTCGATCTCGGCGTGAAGTCGTGCTGGTAGGCGGCGATCAGGCTGTGGCTGCCGTTCAACTTCTCGGCGTCGAGTGCGGCGAGGGTGTCGCTGCCCAGGCGGCCGAAGACTTTGGCCCCGGCGTCAATGTCGCCGATGCGCCGGCTGTACCACAGGCTGCCGAGGCCGTAGCCGAAATAGCCGCGAATGGCCGGCCGGCCGAACCACTCGTCACCCTCCAGGAGGAACGGCCGCACCTCGGGGAGGTACCGCTCGACGTAGGTGTAGGAGATACTCTCCACCACCTGCTCCACGTTCTCGAAGTCAGGGTTGAAGGTGGCGGCGGCGGTGAGGCCATCCGCGAAGGTGTGCTTGATGTCGAGCCCGCCCCAAACCTGCTTCCCCTGGCCCGCCCCGGCGTGTGCCGCGACGTAGGACATGAAAAGCGGCCGCACCACGGGCTCGGGCAGGTCCAGGCCCACCCAGCGCGGGGCCCGCGCGTCGTCGAGCGTGTTGCAGGAGTGCGGGTAGACGTCGCGTTCGTGCTCGCGCGCCAGGAAGCGCTGGGGGAAGATGCGCCAGGGCGGACCGCTCTTGCGATAGCGCAGGATCGAGAACGGGATCGCCATCTCGGCCTGCCAGCCCTCGGGGGTGCGCTGGACGGCGGCCGTCCAGTCGCCCCGCCACTCGATCTTGGGCGCGCGGCCGCCGGGGAAGGACTCGCTCTGCGTGCCCAGCGGAGTCACGCGAAACCAGTACCAGTCGGTGCCGGTGGCTTCAGTGTGGATCCCGAACATGACCCGGTCGTCCGCGAGGACGTAGCCGTTGCGGCGCCGCTCCGCCGCGCAGATCTTGTCCGGCTGGCTGTCGTGGCAGCGGAAAGCCGCGTAGATCGCCTCCCTGCCGTAGCACACGTAGGCCTCCGTGGGCTCGGTGGCGGGCACGTCCCGCTCGCAGCGCCAGAAGTCGCGGAAGCAGGTGGCTGCCTTCCAGCAGGGGTCATCCAGGTTGCCGTCAATCACCGGCGGCGCGTCCACGCGGACCGCCTGGATGGTCTCCACGCCCGGCGGCGCAGCCGGCGCCCCGGTGGTCGCCGCAGCCATCGCCGGCGCGACGGCCGCGGCCACTAAGCCGAACACCCACAGACTCCATGCGCCAAACTTGCCGGCCATTGTTCTCCCCTCCCTCGCAGAGGTGGATGCAAAGATAACTTCCGCCGTTCACTCCTCGTCGCCATCATTGATACGGCCGCAAGGGCCGGATAGTTACTGAAAACGGCCGTTCGCCGGAACCGACAAAACGAATAGGCTCAGCGTGCGGTCACCAACTGGGAGCGCGGGCCGCGCCGGGTATGGAGCCTACCGGCCGTTTCTGCGCCGGTCGGGCTGAGGAGCGGTTGCTCGCTTAGGGCACGAAGCCCCGTCGCCTCATGGCCCAACCCAGACCGGGCTCGACCACGCCATGTGGCCGTCGGCCTGGATCACCCGCAGGTAATAGAAGGCGGGGCCCTGGAGCGGCTCGTCGTCCTCGAATACGATCTCGACCTCGCGGGCGCGGACCGGCCAGCAGTGGATCTCCTGGTTGTTGCGAATCAAGGTCACCGTGCTCACCTCCGCCGTGCCGCGCACGCTCGCCGTGATCGTTCGCGGCGTATTCGAGTCCGACGTTATCGAAGCACCCATCAGGCGCCCGTTCACCCGGAAGTCCAGCAGGATCCGGGTGCCCGTCGTCGCGTAGCACCTGCGGGCGTAGAGGCCGTCAAAGATCGCTTCCCGGGTCAACTCCGGCGCCAGCACCGCGGCCAGGCCGCTGCCGAGCAGATGATGGATATGAGGCTGCCGATGGCACCACTGGGCATTGCCCGGGTTGCCGTCGTGCCCGTCGCCGGAGGCGATCATCCCCACCCGATGGCCGGAACATAGCACATCTTGGACGGAAAGTCCAGGTGCTCGGTCGCTTGCCCAGCCGGGATGCGACGCCCCGAGGCACTCCGAGTTGCCCCAGCAGGAGTAGACTTCGACCAGCCGATCGAACTCCTGCGACTCGTCGCGGTAGGACCAGTCCACGGGGAAGATGCCGGTGCTGGGGTGGTGCGCCGCGGTGAGGGCGCGGGCGCCGCACTCGCGCAGTTGGCGCCACAAGTCGGCCGGGGTGTCGGTGTAGCGGTCCGTGCGCTCGGCGGCCTCGGGCTGCGAGACCGAGAAGAAGATCGGCCACTGCGACGCGCGGTAGTACACGTTGCGGTGGCCGTACTTGAACGACGTCCACTCGAAGCCGGGGAGGGTCGCGAACGCGCCCGGCGCGTCGTGCGCGTCGCAGACCTCCAGCCGTTGCCGCCAGTCCTCCTGGTCGCGGGTCTGCCAGTCGTGATCGGCGATGCAGCAGAAGTCGAGCGCCCCCGGCTCGCGGGCGTACCCGTAGTTCTCGTCGAGGGTGCCGCGGCCGCAGGGGCGCCCCTTCAGCGAGTAGCCGGAATGGGCGTGCAGGTCGCCGAAGTACACGTGGTACTCCCCCACCCGCGGAGGCGTGCGCCCGGCGCAAACCGCCTCCAGGCCGGGCTCGAGCACGGCCGTGTTGAGCAGATGCGCGTAGTCGTCCACGTCGAGTTTGAACCAGCGCCGCGAGGGCTGCCGGTTCCGCGGCGCGAGCAGCAGTTTCGCGGGTTCGCCCGGCGTGAGCAGCGCCTTGGGCACCTTCAGATAGGCGATCCCGTACGACGCCATCGCCTCCTCGGTAATGTGGGTGTCCATCTTCATCACCACATTCGGCGGCGCGTACTGGTGGCGCTTGATCCAGTAGTGGAGCGTCACGTCGCCGTTGCGCCAGGTGAGATCCTCGCCGGCAACGCGAAACGAGATCAGCCGCCGGTCGCCCAGCATCAGGTCGAAATGCCCCGTGGCCTGGGGCAGCACCGAGCCGTAGCCCGTGCCGATGGATAACGCGAAGACGACTTCCTTCGCGCCGGTGTCCTTCGGGATGGGCGCGGTGAGCCAGAGCAGGTCCTGGTCGGGCTCCTGGTGCACGTAGTAGGCGCAGCGGGCGTCGCAGAACGAAGCCACCCAGTCGCGCACCTGGACGGCGCGGCTGTGCGGAAACACCGAGGCCACGCCCCTCACCAGGTCCACCCCGAACCGCTCCAGCGCGGCCTGCACCACCTCCGATTCCTTGAACCGCCCGCCGCCGTGGGGCTTGACTTTCATCATGAGGGCCTCCAAAGTTCTTGCAGCCGACCCGCGATTCCGAGACCCCGCCCAGCCGCCGCTCCGCGCCGGCAGGATCGAATAGATGCCGCCGTAGGGGCGGACCTCTGGTCCGCCCGCCTCCGGTGGCAACGGGAGCACCAGAGGTGCTCCCCTACGGCAGAAGTCCGGTCTCCGTTGGAGCAGGGTGGCCTACGGTGGGACTGGCGAAGGGAAAATGGCCTGGCACGCCAAATCAACACTATTCGATGCTCACCTCGACCGTCCAGTCCACGATATCCAGCGCGGCGATGGGGCAGTCGCCCCCCTGCTCCGGGATCGCCGCGGTGGCGTTGGAGTAGATGGCGTTCACCCGCAGCGAGAGATCGGAGAGGTAGTTGTTGCCGGTCGGGCCCAGGCCGTCATAGACGATGGGCGTCAGCGGGTCGTCGGGCGGGATGAGGCGGTCGGCGGTGATGAGGTTGAGTTGGATCCGGTCCTTGTCGGTGATCTGATCGCTATTGAGGATGGTGGTGATGGTCTTGCCATCCGCGCTGATCTGCCCCCGGTAAGGCGGGCCGATGAACACGGAATTGCGGTACTGGCCGAAGATACTGGCGTTGAGCCAGCAGTAGTAGCGCGGCGGCAGGTCGGTGTCGGAGACAATGATCGGCACCCCCAGGGGCGGGATCGGGGTCGAGGGCGTGGCCACCAGCGGCACCGGCCCGTGGCCGGGATCGGTGTCATCCACGGCGACGAAGTAATGGTAAGCGGGGCTGAGGGGCGCGGCCAGCACCATGGTGACGGTGAGCCGGTGCCTGGGGAAGTTCTGACTCGGCGCCGAGGGCATGCGCGCGCAGCCGCAGACGCCGGTCAGTGCGAGGCAGGAAAGAAGACAGATCCGAACCGGGGTCACACGCGCCTCCAGCCCCGGCATTATAGCCGATCATCCGCCGATTGAGAAGCCAGTGAACGGCGCCGCCCAACCAGCGCAACACGATCAGCACTCGGGCTCCCTGTGGGGCAGGCCTTTGCCTGCGGGTGCGGCGGTCCTTCTGTCGCTGCTCTCCGGCGGGCTGCTCGTGCTCGCCTATCCGAAATTCAGCGTCGGGCCCATCGCCTGGGTGGCGCTCGTGCCGTGGCTCTGGGTGGTGTTCGCCGCGCGGACGCGTGCCGCGGTCCTCGCCAGTTGGCTCATGGGGCTGGTGTTCTTCGGCGGCGTGCTCTACTGGATCGCGCTCTTCGGCCCCGGTGTGTTGGGTCCGCTCCTGGTGGTGATGCTGGGCCTGCTGGAGGGTCTGGCGGTGCTCCTTACCGCCGCGGTGGTGCGCCTCGCGCGCCCCGCACCCGGCTGGCCGCGCATCCTGCTCGTCGCCGCCGGCTGGGTGGGCTGGGAATGGGTGAGATCGGTCGGCCAGTTCGGCTTCGCCTGGGCGCAACTGGGCCATTCGCAGTTGAACGCCGAACCGTTGCGGGAGATCGCGGCCTACGCGGGCGTCCCGGGCATCTCGTTTCTGATCGTGCTGGCGAACGCCTCGATCGCGGAGGCGCTCGCCGATCGCGCCCGCTGGCCGCGCGGACTGGCGCGAGTGGCGGTGGTCGGCCTGGTGGTGGCGGCTGCGGCGGGCCTGGGTCAGGCCCATGTGCTCGCCGTGAAGCGGCACGCCGCCTGGGCGCAGGATCACGTGCCGCCTCTGCGCGTCGCCATCGTGCAGACGAGCGTGAGCGGGCCACTCACCCCCGAGATGCTCGTCCAGCCCTGGCGCCGGGGCGAGGAAGAGCACGACCTCGCCGCCTACGAGCAGGCCACGCGCGAGGCCGCGGCGTTCCAGCCGCGCCTGGTCGTCTGGCCCGAGTCGGCGATCCCGGGTTACCCGGGGTTGGAGCGCGACCTGCAAGCGCGGCTGGCGCGGATCGCCCGCGACACCGGTGTGTGGCTGCTGGTGGGCGGCCACCACCTCGATGCGGGGGGCCGGCCTTTGAACTCGGCGTTCCTGGTGGACCCTTCCGGCCGGATCCGCGGCCGGTATGACAAGGTCCAGTTGGTGCCCTTCGGCGAGTACGTGCCGGGGCGGTCATGGCTACCGCTGCTGCGCTTTTTCACGGTGCGCGAGGATGACGTGCGGCCCGGCCCCGGCTTCCACCCGCTTGAGATGGATGGCATCGGCATCGGCACGGCCATCTGCTTCGAGAGCACCTTCCCGCATATCGGGCGCGCCCTGGCGCGGCGGGGCGCGAAGTTCCTGGTGGTCATCACCAACGATGCCTGGTTCCGCCGCACGGCCGCGCCCGAGCAGCACCTGGAGATCGGCGCCTTCCGCGCGGTCGAGGAGGGGATGACCGTGGTGCGCGCGGCCGCGACGGGGATCTCGTGTTTCATCACGCCCTGGGGCCAGGTCGGCCGCCGCGCCGAACTCTACGACAAGCAGGTCCTCGTGGCCGACGTCTATCCCTCGCCCGCGCCCACGCTCTACCGGCGCCTGGGGCCCGCGCTGCCGCGGGCCTGCCTGGTGATCATGGCCGTGTGGATCGTCGCCGCGCTCTGGCGCCGGAGCCGCCTCAGCCGGTCTCGATGATCTGCATCTTGCCCAGGTCGTCTACGCCCAGGCCGGCCAGCGCGGCCGAGTGAATGTAGGTGGGCTCGCGGAAGGCCTCCGCCAGGGAGGATACCCCGGTGGCCTTGCGGCGCTTCTCGATGGTGTCCCAGCCCACGCGGTCCACGGCCACCGTATCGCGCGCTACGATCAGCGAACAGGCGGGCCACTTCGCGGCCGGGTTGTAGCCGGGGCCGCCATCGGCGAGCGCCCACAGCGCGTCCACCACGATCAGGCGCGTCTTGCCGCGGATGATGGGATGGGTGTTGAGGTCGCCGCAGTAGGGGTCGCCGCGGTTGGGATGCTGGGCGCCGGGGTTATTGATCGTCCCGTAGTGATTCTTCATGGAGCAGGTGACGCCGGTTCCATTGTGATCCTTCAGCACCGGCACGTTGATGAGCGCCGTCGCCTGGTCGGCGAGGATGCGGCAGATGTGGCCGCGGAATTTCCCGGCCGTCATCTCATTCGGATTGACGTCTTTCTCGTGCCCATAGCACTTCACGCCGGCACCGCGGTTGAGAGTGAATCCGGCGCGCTGCAATTCACGATCGGTGCGCTCGTAGATGATGATATTGTCGTCGGGCACCCCGGCGCCCCGCAGGCCGTTGACGATGCAGGCGACGAGTTCCGGCCGCGTGGACATGCCCGCTCCCGCGATGCACGACACCTTGATCGCCACCACGTCCTGGGGCTTGAAGAGATGCCGCCACGCGTCGTTGGCCTTGGAGGCGCCGACGAACTTCGCCACCGCGCCGCTCAGCAGGTGATCAGCCCGCGCCGCGTTCACTTCGGCGCCAGAGACGACTGCCGGGTCCCGGGCGATGATGATCCGCGGGCCGGCGGCGGCGGCTTGCGCCGCCGGGAATCGCTTCACTAAGAGCGCCGCGCCCGTGCCCGCCGCCCAGGCGCCGACGCCGATCGCCGTCGCCCGCTCCAGGAACTGCCGCCGCGTGACTTTATCCGCCATGCGCATCTCCTTTTATGTCATTCGAGCCGGCACATCCGCCGCAGCCTCGGCGCTCGCGCGCAGACCGCAATCGCACGCCTCTCTCGTGTTCCCCGCGCGCGCACTCGCTAAACCTGGTTAAACGTTGGCCCGCATCAGGCGGTGGCTGTTCGGCCCCTTTTGGGACCCCCGACGCCAGGGAGGTCGTGTGCGGTCGTGGAAGGGACATGTTCGGAGATTCGCCGTGCCCGAGATGCGGTCCTGCCCCCATTGCCGGGCGGAGAACAGCGTCAAACGACGCGTCTGCTTCCGCTGCGGGCAGGCGCTCGTGCCTGGCGGGTCGCTTGCCGCGGCCCCGGCGCCCGAACCCTCTCGCGCGGCTCGCCCCCGGGCGGAGGCGCTCCGCGGCGGCCTCTTCTGGACGCGGGCCGCCACCCGGTTCTTCCGCTCCTGGGCCAACCTCATCCATTCCGGCCTGACCGTCGCCGAAAGCCTCCGCAACCTGGAGCGCCACGGCCCGCAGGCCTACCGCGATGCCGTCGGCGAGATGGCCGCCCAGACCGAGAGCGGCGGCGCCGTGGCCGAGGCCATGGCTGGGCACCCGCGGCTCTTTCTGCGCTGGCAGGTGGCCCTGGTGCGGGGGGGCGAGGCGGCCGGCGCGCTGGAGGAGGTGATCGAGGAGATCGCCTCCGACCTCGAGGGCGAGTACGCCATGCGCCGCGAACTCCTTGGGCGCACCTGGCATTTCTGGGTCGCGACCATCCCCGGGATCCTCGTCTTCCTGCCGGTGGGCATCACCCTCGCTGGGCCCATGCCCGAGGGCGGATGGGATCCCCTCGCTCTGGTCCACAGGATTCTGTTCTACTTCCTCCGCACCACGGTGCCCCTCGGCGGCATGCTCATCGGTGGAGTCCTGGGCAACCGGCTGGCCAGCCGGTCGGTGCGGTGGCGGGAGCGGCGCGAGGCCTTTAACCTGCGCCTTCCGCTCCTGGGGACCATGCTCCGCCGCGCGGCGCTGTCGCGGTTCTATGGGAGCCTGGCGCTCCTGCTGCGCGCGGGGGTGCCGATCGCGGCGGCCATGGAGATCGCCGCCGACGCCTCGGGCAACGAGGCCATGGCCGCCCGCCTGCGCGAGACCGGCGAACGGCTGCGCTCAGGCTTCACGCTCACCGAGGCGCTGGCGGACACCGGCGTCTCCGCCGGCGACGACCTGCGCATCCTGGCCACCGGCGAGGAGTCCGGCCAGGCGCCCGATGCCCTGGGCCGCGTCGCGGACTGGTACGGCCAGGAAACCGAACACGACCGGCGGCGCTATCCGCTGCTCATCCAGTTGGTCGGGTACGCGATTCTGGTGCCCTTCGTCGGGCTGGTCGCCTACCTGCTCGCGCGCGGTATGTGGCTCCAGCCGTTCAAGTTGTGGGAAGACCTGCACGGCTTCTAGCGCGGCCAATTCATAATTCGTAATTGCGCGCAGCGCACTAAGGCGTCACGATCACCTTCATCCCTTCCCGTTCCTCGACCACGCGCAGCGCCTCCTCCACCTGGTCGAGCGGGAACCGGTGCGTGATCAAGTAGCCCACCTTCACCTGCCCGCTTCCGATGAGCCCCAGCGCCACCCGGTGCTGGTGCGGCGTGCTCCCGTGCGAGCCGGTGAGGCAGAGTTCCTTGTAGTGCACCAGGTTGCTGTCCACCTGCGCGGGCCGGCTGCCGCGGGGCAGGCCGCCGAAGAAGTTCACCCGCCCGCGGTTGCGCACCAGGTGCGGCGCCTGCTCCTGTGCCTCGACCGACGCGCAGGCCACCACCGCGATGTCCACGCCCTCGCCGCCTGTCTCCTGGCGGACGCGCTCGCGGAGATCTTCTTCGGTGGTGGAGACGAGCGCGTCGGCGCGGCTGTGCTTCGCCACCTCCAGGCGCATGCGCGAGCGCTGCGCCAGGATCACGCGCCCTGCGCCCAGGGCCTTCGCGAGGTCGGCGGTGAGGCAGCCCGCCGGCCCCGCGCCGATGATCACCAGCGATTCGCCGGGCCGGAAAGCCGCGCGCTCCAGCCCGTTGAGGCAGCAGGCCAGGGGCTCGGCGAGCGTCGCCTCCTCGAAGGACAGCCCCTCGGGGATGTGGTGCACGGGGCCGTAACGCACCGTGGTCTGGTTGAGGCGCAGGTACTGGGCGAAGCCGCCCGGGAACTGGTAGCCGAGCGCGTAGTTGGTCGCGCAGTTGGTGCACATGTCGCGCGCGCACCACTCGCAGACGCCGCAGGGCACGTCGGCGCCGGTGGCCACGCGGTCGCCGGGCTCGAACTTGGCCACCGCCGCGCCCACCTTCACCACCTCTCCGGCGATCTCGTGGCCGATGATGGCCGGCGGCGTGACACGCGGGTTGCCGTGGCGGAAGATGCGCACGTCCGACCCGCACACGGCGCAGGCTCGCACCCGCACCAGCACCTCCTCGTCGCCCACGTCCTCGGGCGTCGGCGCCTCCTCGACGACGATACGACCTAGATCCTGAAGCACGGCTGCACGCATAGACGCCTCCCGGCGAATGATGAATTGCGAATGACGAATTATGAATGAAGACCCGCGGGTGCGATCGCGTTCTCGAATTCGTAATTCATGAGGCTGTTGCATAACCCGGCGCGGGCGGGTCGCTCCTCCCCCTTGATGGGGGAGGATTGAGGTGGGGGTGAGCCTGGGCGCACAGCGCTCACGATGTCCCCCCCACCCTACCCTCCCCCGCGATGGGGGGAGGGCACTTTCGCAACAGCCTCTCATAACCATAATTCATCATTGAAACACCATCATCACCTTGTTGAAGAACTCCTTCCCCTCGCGCATCATCTCCAGCGCCTCGACGACGCGATCCGGGGCCAGTCGATGTGTGATCAGCGGCTCGACCTGGAGCCGGCCATCGGCCATCATCGCCAGCGCGCGGGTCCAGTCGTTGTCCCCGGCAGGCCGGATGCGCGAGTTCCAGGTGCCGATCAGCGTGAGTTGGCGGCGCAGCAGGTCGGAGAACTCCGGCTCCGCGAGGGTCACCTCGCCGCGCATGTTGCCCAGCAGCAGCACGCGCCCCAACTTGCGCGCCGCCGCCGCGGCCTGCCGGAACGTCCGCGGCAAGCCAACGCCCTCGACGCAGACGTCGGCGCCGCCCCCGGCGATTTCACGGATCGCGGCGACGGGATCGGCGCCACTCGCATCAATCACGTGCTCGAATCCCAGGCCCCGCGCCGCTGCGATCTTCCGCTCGCCCACGTCCACCAGCACGATCGGCGACGCCCCCTGCGCGCGCGCCATCTGCGCCAGCATCAGCCCCACCGGCCCGGCCCCGAAGATGGCGATGCTCTCGCCGCTGCGCAGGCCCGCGCGATCGAGGCCGTGCAGCGCCACGGCCGCCGGTTCGGTCATGGCCACCGCCTCGAAGGAGACGCCCTCGGGGATGGGCGCTAGGTTCGCCACCGACGCGACCGCGTACTCGGCCCAGCCGCCGTCGCGGCGCGAGCCCAGGTAATCGTAGTCATCGCAGAGCGCGTGCTCGCCCGCCGCGCACCAGCGGCACTTCTCGCACGGAATGAGTGGCTGCACCGCAACGCGTGCGCCCGCCGCGACCCCCTGCGCGTCCGAGCGCAGCGTCGCCACCTCACCTGCAAACTCGTGGCCCGGAATGAGCGGAAAGCGATAAGCGCCGTGGACGAACACCCGCGCCACATCGGACCCGCACACGCCCGAGGCGCGCACCCGCACCAGCGCCTCGCCGGGTCCGGGGCGTGGCACCGCAACCCGCTCCCAGCGCAGGTCGCCGACCGCGTGCAGCACCGCTGCCCACATCGTTTCACTTGCCGGCATCGTTATGCCCTGATCCTGTAGGGCGCGGACTTCCGTCCGCGCCGACACGTCATTCCGAGCCGCAGGCGAGGAATCCCGGAATCCGGGACCCCTCGCGTGCGCTCGGGGTGACATCACGGCGGGAGCACGCAGAAGTGCTCCCCTACATTCTCCTACTCCGCAACGTATCGCCGCCAGTACTCGACCGATGCCTTCAGGTCGTCGAGCACCCGGTCTTCCCAGGGATAGCGCTCGCGGTGGGAGACCTCCAGCGCGAGCGCGACCTCCTCGGCGCCCGAGGCCCGCAGCGCGTCGAGCACCTTCTCGCCTTGGATGATCCCCTCGCGGTTGTGCTCGTCGGTGAAGGGCCAGTGGCCGCCCTTGTCCGGCTTGCTCTGCTTGATGTGGACGACGGGCGAGACGGCTCCAAACTCGCGCAGCCAGGCATAGGGGTCGGTGTCGCGCAGGTCGGGCGACCGGGGATCGCCGTGGTCCACATCCAGGCACACGCGGATAGGAACCGCGGCGCCGTCGTTCAAGCGCGCGAGCAGGTTGTGGGTGTCGCGGATGGTGGCGGGCGGCTCGCGCGGCACGGACATGGGCTCGATCATGAGGAACTGCATTCCCAGGTCGCGCGCCAGGCCGGCCAGGCGCTGCCAGTTGCGAATCCCCTCGGCCATCATCCGCTCGCGGCGCGCGGGATCCTCGAAATCCCGCACCGAGAGGATGCCGAAGTGCCCGCCGGCCCCGCGCGCGCCCAGGCGCGCCGCGAGCCGCAGGAGATCCTCGTACCAGCGCACCCAGGCCTCGCGCACCTGCGGGTCGGGATGCAGCACGTGGTTGACGCGCGTGAAAGCGCTGGTGAACGCGCTGTCAATGGTCACGCCGAAGCGCTCGGCCGCGGCGCGAATCTTCCCCACCTGCGCTTCGATCACAGCGGCGGGAAGGAACGGGTTGAGCAGGTCGGCGACGAACTGCGCGTATCGCACGCCCAGCCGCCCGCCCACGATGCCCAGCCACGCTTCAGGCTCCGGGAAGCGGTTGACCGCGAACCCGGCGTTGACGGCCAGTCGGAAGCGGGTCATGGCAGGGAAGGGTTTTTCGCTGCCGTGGGGGCGAATCCTGGCGAGATGCGGGGGCAAAGGGGGGTGGGGTCCCTGCGCGTGGTGTCTGCATCTCCGCGAGTGTGCAGATGTGAGCGCTGCGTGGGGATTGCGCAGAACCCCACCCACCCAAACCGAACGGACGGATCGCTTGGGCGCCTCTCGGCGGCGTCTGCGGAAGGGCGAAACGAACGCCTGCCGAGTCGCGACCCACCGCTTTCTGATCCTAATCATACCCACCGCCTGTAAAAACCGCCGCAACAGTTTGTGAACAGATCAAGAAATCTCGCAGCCTTTGTAGGGCGGGCGTGCCGACGGCCGCCGCGACGGAGGCCCACCGTGTCCGCCCGGCAGGCAGGTTAGCCCAATCCCCACCGCGAAAAGGGCGCCATCTGGCGCGGGAGGGCGGCGATGGGTCCACGGTCGGTGCTGGAGGTTCTCCTGGCGGGGGCGGTGTGGGCGTTGATCGCCTGCGCCGCCCGGGCGGCCACGATCACAACCGTGCGCTGCGCCCGCCCGCCCAAGGTGGATGGCCGGCTCGATGACGCCTGCTGGCGGAACGCGGCCGTGGTGTCGGATATGTTCTCCGGCGGGCGGCCGGTTTCGCAAACCGAGGCGCGCATCTGCTTCGACGATGATGGCCTCTATGTGGCTTTCAAGTGCGGGGCCGTCCCGGCCCCGCCGGCCTCACCCCCTCCGCAGCAGACCGGCGTGGCCCCGGCGCCGGCGGCGCGCGTGGACCGCGTGGCGGTGTACCTCGATCCCACCCACGACCGCTTCAACTACTTTCAGTTTGCCGTTGATGCGACCGGCGAGAAAATGGACGAGCGCTGCGATGGCGTGGGCATAGACCCCAAGTGGGACGCCGCCTGGCAGGCCGCCACCGCCCGCAACGAGGATGGCAGTTGGACCTGCGAGATCGCGCTGCCGTGGACGGCGCTGGATCCGATGTCGTCGTTCCGTCACACCATGGGCCTGAACCTGGTGCGGCGGTTCGAGTCAGGCGAGACCGCCACCTGGGCGCCGGTGGGGCAGCGCCTCGAGAGTACCGACAAGTGGGGCGACCTGCCCGGTCTCGACGTGGACTTCTCGCCGTTCTTCGTGAAGGTGCACCTGCCGCTGCTGATCGAGCCGTGTGTCGGCGAGACTGTGATCCCCTTCCGCATTAGCGACGCTCCGCCGCGCAGCGGATTCACTTTGCGGGCAATCAGCACGAGCCTAAGAGGCGCTATTGCAGAGCAACGTGTAACAACCGATGCCGAGGGCAGGACCAGCGGGCAACTGAAGCTGGCGCTGAGAGAGCCTGGGGAATATCGGCTCGTCGCGCTTGGCCACGCGTACGCGAGGGCGCACGGAGCCGACGTAGGACACCTTGTGTGGTCGAGCGAGCGCGTGGTGGAGTGCAAGCCGCTCGCCCACGCGACGGTGTTCGAGAGTTTCTATCGCGACCAGGTGAAGGTGCGCGTGATCGCCGGACAGCAGGCCAGGAAGTGCCGGCTGCGCCTGGAGCCGGCGGACTACCCGAGACAGCAGGAGCACGCGCTCCAACCCGGCGAGCACTTCTCCTCATTTGAGGTGGGCGACCTGCAGCCCGGGGCCTACGAGGTGGTCGCCGAGTTCGAGGACGCCTCGGGCAAGGTGGGGCAGACGGAACACCTGGCCTTCTTCCGCTCGCGCGCTCCCGCGTTCAAGAACCCCGGCGTGGACATCCGCGAGGACAACATGCTGCTGGTGGAGGGGAAGCCGTTTTTCCCCATCGCGCTCTACGCGGCGCCCAGCGAGACCGACGAGGGCTATGCGAAGGTCGCGCAGATGGGCTACAACATGGTGCGCTCCTCCGAGCAGATGCTCGAGGTGGCGCAGAAGCACGGCCTCAAGGTGTGGCTGAATGTCGGCCAGTGGCTCGACCTGCGCCAGAACCGCGACGCGAACCTCAAGGCGCTGACCGAGTTCGTGGGCCGCGTGAAGAACCACCCCGCGCTTCTCGTCTACGAGAGCCAGGACGAGCCGGTGTGGCGCCAGTTGCCGCTCGATGTCTTCGTCGAGGGCTACCACGAACTCAAGCGGCTCGACCCCGACCATCCCCTCTGGACCAACCACGCGCCCCGCAACACCGTCGAGGACCTGACGATCTACGCGCGCTCGAGCGACATCATCGGCACCGATATGTACCCCGTGCCCGAACCCCAGGGCCACTCCGACATGGCCGACAAGACTCTCGCCATCACCGGCGAGGAGACCGAGAAGCAGCGCCTCACCGTGGCCGATACCAAGCCGGTGTTCATGGTGTTGCAGGGGTTTTCGTGGGGCGAGATTCTGAGCGACCCCACCAACAAGGCCAACCCGGTCTATCCCACCTACGAGCAAACGCGCTTCATCGCCTACGATGCCATCGTGCACGGCGCGCGCGGCCTGCTCTACTGGGGCACGCACAGCATCGAGCGCCCCGCCTTCTGGCAGGACCTCACGCGGGTCACGCGCGAACTGGGGAAGATGGCGCCGGTGCTGGCCTGGCGCGATGACCCGCAGGCCGCGAAGACGGCCGTGGTGAGCGGCCCCATTGATGCTCTGGTGAAGCGGGAAGGCAAGCAATGGGTGCTGATCGCCGTGAACCGCACCAACAAGCCGGCACACGCAACACTTCGGCCGCCCACCAACGAGCCCCTGGCCGTTCTCTTCGAGGGGCGCACCTTCCCACGAGCATCGGGCGGCAACAT
>Ga0315288_10002065_pt1 | contig 26019 bp, 23 predicted proteins | sample YL17G11_20_MG_FD_203454 | JGI IMG/M metagenome (GOLD analysis project Ga0315288, IMG submission 203454) | Sediment microbial communities from Yellowstone Lake, YNP, Wyoming, USA - YL17G11_20 | ecosystem: Environmental > Aquatic > Freshwater > Lake > Sediment | place: USA: Wyoming | collected... | reverse complement strand
CCCGGCTTCATGGTTCTGGATTGATTTATCGTCAAAGGTCCAAGTATTTAGCTCCTCAAAAATTATTTTGTCCTCTGGACGAACAAGAGTATTCGGGCCGCAGAAAAAACTAAGAAGTGAATCCATGGCCAAAACGAATTTCCACTCGTTGTGAACACTATGGAGTCTATTTGAAAGACTTTCGTCTTTCGCGAGAGGGAGAAGTTCAATCTTCTTCCTCAAGGAGCGTTCGTTATAGCTTCTTGCACGAGATTCCTCCCCTGACCAATGAGGAATAATGATTTTCTTACCATCATTCCTACTAAAAGAATCAGGAAAAATGCAGTCCTTGGACCATTTCAAGATGGAATCTCGCATTTCATTGGCAGCAAGCTCCCGTGACTGTCTTCGTTTGTCCGCAAGATCAATCTTCTTCTCTACCTTCGGATCAACAGTCATTTCCTGAGCAAAATTAGTATCATCGAGGGTATATGCCACGCGTCCAGTTGATCGATAACCGAAGTTGAAAGCAACGGTCCCATCACCATGAGGCTTCTTTGGATGAAGATGAGTCTCATCCTGAACTTGGAGTTGAAGCTCATATTTCGTTCGATTACCGCGCATGAATATGGAAACCCATGCACCGACAATTTTTCCGTTTTTCGGGAGAGGACGGTGAATGACGATAGGAAACTCAACCCAGACGGGTAGTCTGCCACGATTGGCTCGACCAAGAGAATCAACACAAATCCTCATATTGGTACGCGTTTTCCGAACCCAACTTGAATTTGGTTCACCATCGACGCCCTTTTCACGCGAGGTTTTTTGCTCCCAAACTTCGTCCGGGATTTTTACGATTTGGAGAACAGTATTCCCCTTATCAGCCCAAGTACCATTTTCGAAAGAACAATCATGAACTGAGCTAACGTTCAATCCCTCGTTTGTACTGACAGGAGACCCGACACGGCCTTCTCCGGTCCAGCGTTTGAAAGCCGGGAAAGTATCCGAAGTCCTTAAAGCCTGGTCTACAGCATCGTCAATTAGGGCGTAGGTGCCATAGTACAGACCATAATATTTTTTGGCCCGCTCGATATCAATCGATACCTGGTCATCAATATGTTGAGTTGTCTTGATAAGGTTTGCTTCTTTAAGAAGCTTGTTTAGAAGCTTCCCGCTCGGCTTCACTCCGCGCTTTTCTGAGTCTACCGAAAAATTCAGCTGGAAACGACGACGAGGGGAAACACAATCGGGTTCCAAATCAAGAAGATCCATGAGTCTTGATTTGGAGAGAACGATTTTTCTACTTTTGAAATCTGCTTTGATTTCTTTTTCGCGTTCGCGGCGTCGAGCTTCTTCCTTTGGAAGAGACTTCATTGTTACCGCTTCCCGTAACTCACGAATGTGAAGTTCAAGTTCTTTAATCTGGGAATAAAGAACAGGTTTCGCATCATCCGGCGTCTTGCGTACGGAATCATTTAAAGTCTCCAACTGTTCGAGCTTGTCGGAGTATCCGCCTCTCTGGGCCCAGAATTTGGCGGTTTCTTTACGCTTCCAAAGCTCGATTTCGAGCAGAGCGTTGTAATAATGACAGGAAGCCCTCAACATCCTATGGAGAGCTTCTCCTCCTGATTTTGGAGGCAGAAGACCGAATGTATAAATTCTGGTCGGAAGCTTATCTGCAGATGCCATGGATCGAATTACACTCAACCGACCAAGATTTACAATCGATCACGATTTTAAAACAATATTTCCCCATTTTGTAGTCTGTGGCCTCCTGTGCGAATGAACACGCACACCAGTTTCGACGGCTCCAACAGGTGGTTCTTTCCCTCGATAATGACACGCTTCAAGAAAAATCGGGAAATTGAAAACACTTGGACCGGAATATATAGTAGACATTGTCGTCTTATGGATCGTGTTGTGGCCGATCTGCTCGATTCCAGCCATCAAATCCCAAAGAGATCTTCTCGTTTTAACGTCTCTGGCTTTCCAAGATTCGCTCAGATCTATCCATTGGGAAACAGCGAAATCTGCAAGGATAATAATGTTTGAATCGTTAGACTCTCTAGAAACGCGGCTCAACCATTCCAAAGCGGTTTCTTGACCATTCCTGGGCATATGTAGATCTCCCGATCCAAAATTACAATCAGGAGCAACGAATCAATTAGGTCAGGTCAGTTCGGTCCGACTATCTCCATTTCAGCGAAAATTTCAAACTCGGACCAACTAGAAAACTTCTTACATGAGTCAATATACCTAGCATCCATGATCTGCTGGCTCTCTATGAGAGAATATGGTTTGTGATTTCCATTGCGGCTGTATGTGACTATAGTATTTTCTGGCTTCTCATCCGAATAGAAGAGAACCTTTACATCATCAACATATGCCCAGAATGGTAGTCCGACAACCTTGTCGACTACTTTTTTATCCCGGGCCCATTTTTCTTCATCATATCCAGGATCACCCCATCCAATGATGACAGCGGTGGAGCCGGAGGCAACTTTACTAATTATTCTTTCGAGACTTGAAGATACCCTGGATATACTCGGATTTTCGAGAGAATCTATTAAATCAGCAAGCTCATTGAGCGCTGTGGAGATCGCATCTGGATTCATAAAATAATATAGGAATTAAAGGTATACGTCAACGGAATTTTTTAACACCATTCTTTTCACATAGATGGGAAACAGGACAAGAAGAACATCTGGGAGATGTTGGAGTACATGTTTTTCGTCCAAAAGCTATGAAATCACCATTGATCGGAATCCACCATTTCTGAGGTAAAACAGACATTAAGGCGTACTCGGTGGCTTCGGGATCCGAAGTCTGGACGAACCCTAATCTATTAACAATTCTTCCAACGTGGGCATCGACACATATTCCGTCTTTCTTAAAAGCAAGATTTATAATTAAGTTCGCAGATTTTCGTCCGATGCCCTTTAAAGTAAGAAGGTCCTCCATTGAGTCCGGAACCTTGCCGTCGAATTTAGAAATGAGATCTTTTGAAATGTTCAATATATATTTCGATTTCATCCTATAGAAACTGGTCGGGTAGATAAGGTTCTCTATTTGTTCTTCAGTCAGAAGAACGGTCTCTTGGGGAGTCGAAGCAGCGCTTAAAAAGCGAGGAGTCACGATAGCGGTGACCTCGTCTCGGGTCCGAAGAGATAGAATCGTAGACACGAGAACAGCGAAAGGGTTGTTTAACCTGGAAGCGACAGTCACAGCGAGGTCTTCGGGAGATGTGCCAACATATTTTGATATAGTTTCTAAGACCTCGACGATGTATTCTGAGTCCATGAAAGCATTTTACATCTAGTAGTAAATCGACAGACGAGTCGTGTAATGAGACAAGTATGAATGTAACCGAATCCATCCATCTTGAAGTTCAAAAACTTGGAAAAGATGGATCAATGATATATAAAAGGATCGAAGAATTTAAAAGTTCGAATTCTGCATATTTTTTGAAACCGGAATTACATTGGAGAAAACCGAAGAAAGACAAGTATGAAGTGCTTTTCAGAGAGCAAGGAGTTTGGATTAAGGTAGCATATAAAATTCCAGGAGGTAGAACGATAGAAATAAGTGGCGAAGACCAATTTAGAAATCGCCATAAGTTCGTTTCGGACCATATAATTAGTACATGGGCATATCGTCGTTCAGCCAGTCCGCAATTAAAAAATTGGATAATTGGAGAAATCAGTGAAAAACTGAAAGAACATGCGGATCTATACGCAAAGAACAAGCAGATATTGATAGAAGAATTGATCAAAACGAAAGAATTCTCCGATTGTGCGAAAGCAGCGGAGAAAGAGGATTTCTATCTTCGAAACCCAAAGATTAGAGAAGCAGAGGAGTTAGCAAGTAAGTTAAAAAATCTGGACCTATACCAAGAATATATGATAGAAGCTGTCATCAGCGTAGCATATACACTAAAGCATAATGAATACCTAATCGAGACGCTGCAAAAATTCATGAAAGGGCACAAGAAAGCAGTAATAGATAGGGAATTCATGGAGTTGGTCAGAAATGTGAAGAGTGTGAAAGATGTGCACGAGCTATGATATCCACCGATCAGTAGAATACTTATTATTTTGAAGATCATTTTTGTGTTGTACGTAGATGGGATTGGAATCCCGCCATTCCTTATTTTGTTGATCTATTTTAATCTTCCCGTCATCAGTATGATATCTATCGCGACGAGATTTAGCGGCAGAACTTGCCTCACACATTCGGCAATATGGGGAAGCATACTTATATTCTTTAGTTGTTCCGTCTTTCAGGCTTTTGAACTTTGATCGATAATAAAAGAATTCCTCGGTTGCAGGTTTAATTTCTCCACATTCACCCTTACATAATATTTCAGTAGGATTCCTGCGAATTTTTAGGTCTTTCGGATCTTTCTTTTTCGACATCGAAAGAAAATACAGATGAACCCCGGAAACTTTCGATTCCGAGGTTCAAATGGATCAAAACTACCCGTATTAACGGGTAACGATCAAGCGGACCAAACCACGAGGATTGTAGGCTCCGATGCCGAGATTCTCGAACATAGAAAAACCTATAGTCCTTTCTTCGGGATTATCCGCCGAAAGGATGCTCAGCTCAGTACGCACCGGAATGCGACCGAACATCTCGGGCTCGCAGCAGAGGTAAACCACGCCAGCGGGCACAAGACGCGACACGATGAACTGGGCGTTCCAGCCCGACTGCATCACGCCCGACTTCCACAACACGCCCTGGCTCTCGATGTCCAAGACATCGCGACCGAACTTGCGGATGTCGCTGTAGTCCACGGCATTCATGAACACGCGAGCAACGCGAAGATCATGACGCTCGATCTCGGCGAACGCATCCGCGAGGATGGCAGGCGAGATGGGGGCCACAACGGGCACGTCGGGGTTCGTCCCGCCAGGAAGCGAGTCGAAGCCGTTGACGGCGATGGCGTCCAGGATTGAGAAGACGCGGTCGTCTTCTGCGGCCTGGATCTGGGCCTTACCAAGGTCCTGCATACGCTTGAGGAGGTCATAACGACGCTCCTTGACCTGCGTAAGAGGGGCCTTGGGGAGAGCCGCGATCTCGAAGAGGGGGAAGATCACACGACGGGGCTTCGCCACTGCCGTGATGCTCTCGCCTTCCTCACCGATTACGTAAGCGACCACATCGGGGTCCTTATCGTAAAGAGGAAGCGCACCGTCGGGAAGCTGCTCGACCAAGAAGGTCTTACGGCCAACCGACGAATAGTCGCGTCGCTCGCGGAGGGGCTGAACCATCGATGCCGCAAGACGCTTGCGCCCTGCCGAGGTTCCGATGAACTGATCGACAATTTTCTCCTTAATGGAGTTGTCGACTGCCTGAGTACCGAATGGGTTTGTCATGATTGATAATCCTTTCCGGCTCAAATAAAGCTAAGTGCGAGAAACATCTCGGCACTGGTTGAGTCAGGGATGGAAAGGACGGTGCCCATACGGGTAACATCCGGCTCGGTTGCCGCGCCGCCAGCGCCGCTACCAGTCGTTGCAACAGTGATCCACTGTGCCTCGTACGAATCCTGCCAACGGTTCGTGAGATAGCCATTGACCGAAGCATAAAGCTTGTCGCCTACGCTATAGGCCAAAGCTGTCGAAGCGCCGATCTGGATCTGAGTCTCGTAGACCTTAACGCCTACCGAACCGCCACGGAGATGAGGGCACTTACCCGATGCCACGGCAGGCGTGTTCTCAAACGCGTTGCCGAGACCATCGTTGATGAAGAGGCCGAGAGGGCGCGTCTTCGCGACGTAAGCGGTAGCGACAAGAACCGCTCCACCCACTGTATTTGACCCGACATCCGGACGCGTGAAAGCGACCGAACCGCCAAGCACACCACGCTTAACGTTTGTAGGAATCGTTGTTGATTTATTTGCTGTCGCAACGACAACGTTCGGATTGAGCTGCGTGAATCCATCAGCTGCGACCGACGAAAGACTGTCCTTCGTGATCGAGTAAAGGATTCGGAGCGCGCCCTGGCTTAACCGAAAGTCGCCGGAGGCCTGTCCACCGATGCTACCCATGATTTTCTCCAGTCCCCATAGACTTGAATTTGATTCAATTTGAGGAGTTATTCTTGACGTTCAATGGATTCAGTCCAATAAAAATTGCGAATCCGTCTTGAAAATGGAATTACTCAAAAATTGTCGTCATCTCGTCTGTGGACCCGTGAGCCTGTTTTGGTATGTGATAGTATTTATGGTATCACCGATAATCATCTCTCAAATTAAGTAGATGATTATCGGATAAACTGAGCCGATCAGCCCCAGAGTTTCGAAAGAAGATCTTCGGGCTTCACGGAAGCGGTACGAGTGACCTGACCAAGCTTCTTTGCGGAAGCGGTACGGCCAACCGAACCGAAGCCGAGTTCACGAGCTGTGCGCTCGGACTGGGCAGCTGAAATCTGGCGCTGGGCCCGGACTTCGTCGTTGTCAGCAAACAAGTCATCAAGACTTGCGATCTGAGTGGAAGCAGCCGCCTCGGGAGCTTCATCCTGGTCGAACGAAATCTCAAGGTCGGAAGCCACCATCACGGGCATGACGGGATCAACCACAGGAGCTGCGGGAGTGGGAGGAGTGAAGAGCTGCATGAGAGCGGCATCGCCAGACTCGCCCTGCTCGCCAAGAAGCGCTTCAAGCTCAGCTGCTTCGGCGGCTGAGAAAGCATTAGGATCATTCTGATCCATTGCGGTGTCGCAATCTTCCTCTTCTTTTCCCATGGCAGCCACGGGCTCATCCTTCTTGGGCTCGTCATCAGCCTTCTCAGCTGCAGCGTGCTCCTCGGGCTTATCCTCGGCATCACCCTCAGCCGCCACTCGCTTCTGCGAGGTGCGGACTAAGGAAACGATCTTTCGAAGAGTGGGATCATCCACCGACGAAATGACGATGGCAAGCTTCGTGGCTTCCTCGTCGTTGCCATTCTCGCCGAGAAGACGAGCGGCAATCTTGGTGCAAGCGAGTGAGCGGCGGAAACGAACCTCGCCCTGAAGTGAATCAGGAGAAGCCGATTTAATGCCTGTGGCAATCGAAACGAGCACCTTATCGGGGGCACCCATTAGATTCAAAGCAACGTGCTCGACCAACGTCTTGTTGTCTGTACGGAGAGCATGGCTCGCGATTCTCATCGCAAGACGCGCACGCTGCTCCGTAGCAAGACGCTGGTTGTCGTATTTGCCTTTGCCGTTCCACTTATCGGAATCCTTGTGATCCCATGTGTCAGCACGGAACTCGGGAAGGCCGATTTCATTTCGCTTAACGTGATCGCCGTCGTATTCTAATTCAACCGATTTATTCGATGCAGGAGTCTCCGCCCACTCGTCCGGGTTGCCCGACTCGTAGTCGGTCGCTCCGGGTTGCGGATGCTCTTGATTCATTTCATAAATATCGGCCCGGCGCTGAGTAGCCGCCTGACGCGGGTTTGAGTTCTTCTGCCAGGTGAGACGCTCGCGCATGACTTAAAGCCTCCTAAACGGATCCTTGATTTGGAGCCGGATTAAAATTTTGAAATTTTGGACAACGACGCTATTCGTCCTTTACGAACTAAGAACGCCTCTTCAGACCCTTTTAGAGGCCGGAAAATTTTTGATCTGCAGGTTGCAACGTATGATTTTTCACTGGGATAATCAGTGATTTTTCCAGATTCAATAACTGCACGATATAAGTCTGGACTAAAATTCTTACCGTTAAGACTGTCTTCTATCCAACTCAATATGATCAGAGACTTCGGGGAAAGGCTTCCACGGGCTTTAGGATTGCTTGGATTATATGCGGTCTTCCAAGTAGCAGAAGCCCAACGAACAAGCATGGGAGATTTACTGAATTTGGCTTTGAGACGACGTGTAAACTCTTCTGAGGAATGTTGAAGATTGTCGTTTCCGGATTCCAGGTTAACTGGTGCCTTCAACGATTGAACACTTCCAACATCTTCAGGTTTTGGGGTTAATCTCTCCCCAAGTTTATCAACGAGAATCTGGAGTAATTTCTCCTGAGCTTGGTCGAGAAGCTTATCCATGCTCGAACCAGAAGCGGCGGGCGGTTTGTCTTTTGGAGACTCTACGGCATCCGCATCATCGGGTGCATCCTCATCCGGTGGTGCATCTTCAGCAATGTCACCATCGGGATCAGGATCTAGAGCACGCCTTTTAGTAGACGCGACCTGTTTCCACATATCACCAGGTATCTCGACATCCTTACGAATCTCGTGGATTCGAGATGCATTCTGGATTTTGCCGGCAACGCGCGTCTCACCAAACAAGTCCTGATTCAGGAATTGTCGATGAACAGCACCCTCAAAAGCAGGATGTTTAACCCAACTGGCCTCTATAAACTGATTTGAATCAGGAACAGCGGCATGTCCAATGAGTTCGCAAAGGACGTGTTCAACACCATCCTCATCTAAAAATTTTGATCCCTTGCCGTCGTATTGAACGCAGGGACATGTAGAAGCATCATCAACAGCTACGTTTCCGCACTTATTGCAAATAGTGAACTGACTTATACAGCCCATGCTGTATGCGTTCATATTGCAAGAAAGAATATCGTCTATTAGTCTTGCATGTTTGCGATCGGTTGCTGTGAGAATATCGACGTAGACGGTATCGCCAAGGTCTCTGGCTATGGCATCAACAATAAAGCCCTTCGAAAGCTCAGGAAGTTGAATATGCTCAACGAAAACGTGAGCACCGACGAAAGTCCGATACGTAGAGAGTAGAAGAGGACGACTCCATGCGTCACGATTGTTATTAATATATTTCTCTGATTCGACGCTAGTGCGAAAATCAGGGAACCTAACATCGATCTGAACGCCACGGTTCAGTTGACGGCCAAGTTTAACATTCTTAGGAGAAAAAGTATCAACAGATGCTACTATAGTAGCATGTGAAAGAAGGTACTGATTAATATCTATTTTATTTAAAGTCGATTTTGCGATTCTATGTAGGCGATTCTTAGGAACTACCCCTTCATATCTAGCACGAGCAACATCCATCCATTTCGCAAATTCAATGTTTGGATTGTTTACCAAAGCATTTGCATAGTGTCGACGAGCCATGGATGATCCTCTAGATTAGACTCTGGTATGAAAATCTGAAGAATCGGAGTATATTAAAAAATGTTTTCAATGTCGTTTTTCAGTTCGTCGAACCGATAAAGAATTAAATTCTCGACTCTCTCAAAATCAGGAGAAGGGCCTTTATTAACCCATTCACTTTTAACGTGAACGGCAGGACACTCGACATACCAATTTTCTTCGTCGAGGGATGAGACGGATACTTTTACCCTCCCAAACTCCCTGGTTAGTGTTCCGTCGTGATTTAAAGTCCAATTTTTACTTTCAGACATCACTATTAAGAAGAATTAAAATTGAATTGTAAATATTAGAATCCAAATGTATGATATCTAATGATATCTAAAGTTCTCGAAATTAGCTTTTGTGAAAAATATACATGGTCAAAACCTATTTTCTCAATAGATAAAGAGAAACTTGAGTATATTAAAGATAGCGAAATAATGGAAGCAGTCTCGGTTACAATTCCATTACAAATGGAAGAATATGTATATATTAAAATGAATATGACAACAAAATTATCGAAAATTGAAAAAATTATAGAAAGAGCATTTAGGCTAAACAAGCAGTTCCCTGAGGAGGTTGGTTTACATAAGAAAGATATTGAGTTTATACGGAAAATAGCAGGAATGGTGATAACTACATATGAAGAAGAGTATAACAGTTTTTATTTTGCGTGGTGTAATGCTTCAAAAGAAAATATGATATTTCACCTATCACGTGAAATAAGAAAATTTATTTCGAAGAAAGAAATAATGGAAAATCTAACGGAGAATGATTTTGTAAATATATGGAGAGAGGAAGAGAAGAAATACCAAGTTGAGGTACTTCATTCCTCCTAAGTCCTATTTGTGGACGAGATCTTTAGGTCGGATAACGAAACCACAGACTCTGCAAAGAAGGACTCTCCGACCCTGGCGATATATACGGGGCTTCAGAACGCCATCGCAACGGGGACATTCGAGAACGCCAGAATTCTTCTCGCGCTGAGTGACGCGGAATCTGCGACCGGAGTCCTTCCAGTATATTGCCAGTCTGCGACCGTGTGAATAAACGGAGCTGACTTCGTAGCGAGAAATACCGGTATCTAAAACATTATCGAACTTGGTAGCGACCAAAAAGGAAGCCAACGGCTCCGATACGTCATGACAAGCTAACTTACAGGCTTGGTAGCGAACTTGATCAAGCAAAGCTTCGTGGGATGAAACAACGGAAGCCAAAGACTTTCGCCATTTACCGTCAGCTTTTAAAACTTCCGGAGAGTCTATATATTTAGTACTCTCCCAAGTAGAATAGCTCTGATCATAATTCGGCACAGAAACGGAATCCGAGGCTGACAATATCAGCTCTATGGCACTCTCCGATTCAGCACCCCAAGGCCATTGAACCTGGACTTTTCCGGTATCCGTGTTCGACCATAAGACTTTTCCAGCATAAGGACTAAGCCATATGCCTGAAAGCCCAGGTTTCCGAACAGCATCACCTGTATGGAAACCGTGGGCGGCCAATTTGTCGTCTATGAAAGCCGTCCGAATAGTCACAGGTAACTCCGAATTCAAGGAGCCCAGGTCTTCTCGGTCTTCTTAGCAACGACCCGACGAGGAGCCCAGGTCTTCGCAGGAGCCTGCGAACCCTGGTGCGTGCTCTTACCACCATAGCTGGGCTGGCTCGGTTGTTTCTTGGCAGACGAAAGGGGGCTCAGATCACGGACCTGGGGTTCCTTGCGCTCCGAAACGCCACTTGAGTTGTCGTTGTCGTACGTGTCGATCGGGCCGCCACTGAAGGTCTTATCCACCTTCTTCATATAAGGCTCATCTGCTTCAACCTGGAGAGGCTTATTGGGGTTGTCGAAGGTCTTCATATAAGGCTCGTCGCTATCCTGCTTCAAAACCTTAGCTTGGAACTTTCGGAGGTTCTCCTCACCGAAAGCGGCAACCTGGAATTTATCGGCAAAGGTATCGATCTTGAGGATCATCTCTGAGGCTACCTTTGCATCAAGCTTCCCGTCCTTAACAAGACCTTCAAGCTTTTTAGCCGAAGAATCGAGATGAGAAAGAACCTGATTTGCAATCGCCTTGTCTATAGCCATTTTAATCTCTCCAGGGTTTCGGGTAAAAAATTCAATGAAAAGTTAAGGCTTCACCAGTTAAGATCTCTGTCAGAGAACTCAACAGAGGCCTTTCGACCTTTGCCCTTACCCTTTTGAGAAACTTTCGAGGGGGGACCCTTCTTTGGGAACGGGTTAACGCCCTTCTTGGGAACACCCTTCTTTGGGAATGGATTAACACCCTTCTTGGGAGCTTCCTTCTTGGGAGGAGAACCCTTCTTGGGGGCTTCCTTCTCTTCATCCTTCTTCTTTGTAGAAGTCTTTGAGGGTTTCTTTTCCATCTTCTTCTTGGCAGCAACCAAGTATGGGTGAAGGATGGATCGAATCTCGGGAGAAGAAGCAGCAACCTTCATGAGGGTTCGAATATCAACAAGAACTGAAGCTGTTCTTGACTTCGCGTCAGCCTCTGCAATAATCTTGTCGAACCATTCAATAATTTCCTCAACGTCTGGATCTGTTCCAGGAGGATTATCATTAAGAATTCCGGCAAGATCACCTTCATGAAGCTCGCCGAGCTTCTTAAGCTTATTTTGGATATCACCAGAAGCGACTCTTGAAGAAGCTTCGTGGCCTGATTTATTACTGAAATCAAGCTCATGCGAACCCATCTTCTCATAAAGGTCAGTAAGACCTTTCAGAAGCATGGCATTATCTTCGCCGCTCTCAGCCAATTTCAGCAACTTACGTTGCATTTCTATAAGAATGTCGAGAGGGGGCGGGTCACCCTCAGCAGCTTTTATATCAAAACCCATTTTGCTTGCTATGCGAAGCAAAGCAACAGCAGATAATGGATCCGACTTCCGAATATCGTTAGCTATACGGACTATTTTTGCAGAAGACTCTTGTGTCATGGAAGCGGATCTCCTCCCGGGTTTTTCCTGGGAAATAAAAGTCTCGGAAAAGAACTCTTTTGTGTCATGACCCATGAGTTGAGCCAGAAGTAAATTGTAGGTATTTGAGTCTATTTTGGACTGGAAACCAGAATCGTTTGATACATGGATAGCAGCGTCAAGTGCGGCCCTAAAAGGGGCATCAGGTGCACCTTTTTCCCAGTCGAAAGAATACCAATCTTCCTTCATATTTTCTTTTGCTATAGCTACTATTCCATCAAAGTCTTTTTTATCAAAATATCTTTTATTTAAAGATTGCTTGCCGAAAAAATCAGCTTCTGGATGGTGTTGGACTTTTACACCGTGATATGAAGATACTTTTTTCATATTCGCTGTGGAAAAAGGCTCATAAGAAGCTGCTGAAATTTTGAATATTTTCTTGGTTACATCTTCTGGATAGCCAGATTTATCAACTACCTCATAGAGACCTTTCAAGAATGACTCTTTATCTATCGGAGAATCATCGTCATCATATTTATCAGGTGCAAAGAACTTGTTTATCCTAGACTCAGCCCTAGATATTAAATCATTATAGCTAAGGTCTTCATCCTGCTCTTTTTCTCTCTCAAACTCTTTAGTACTTTTCTCCCATTCTTTTACGAATGGACCTATTTCACCCATTCTATTTATTTGATCATATATAGGAGCTGTTTGATCTGTAATATGGCGATTCAGGTCACCTTTAGAAGCAGTTATAGGATCATTTGCTAAAAATCTATAAGCCGCCGTTAAAGCAGCGAAATCAAGCATACTGCCGGAGTCAAAAGTCTTCTTCGATTTAGACTTGAAATCCTCAAGGATACTTTTAATCGCATCTGAATTAGGACGTTTTGGTCTAGTTGGATCAGACCCATAAATTGCTTTCAGAGCTTCTGGAACCCTAGCCGATTTTATGGACTTTTGTAGAGCCGATAATATTCCAGCTTTAACATCCCAGGACCTAGCATCTCTTGGCCAAAGTTTGGCAAGAGATGCGGATAAATCCTCGGGGGAAGTGTTTGAAAAATTCTGATCAGCAGATTCCTTGAATCGCTTTTTCCTAACGTTAATTTTATCTATAATATCTTGACTAGGAATATCAGTTTTGAAATAATTATTTTCAGCAAAAGTGGCGAACTTATCTCCTAATAATTTTGAAGTCTTAAGGAGTTCACGAGTGAATTCCTTAACTTCGTAGTTGGCTAAGTCATCTATATCTTTAGGCTTCGGAGTCTTCTTTCTTCTATAATCCTCAAGCTCATCTTTTATACCCTTCTCAGGATCCCACGATGCAGCCATGAGGGTTCGAAGAGCAATATCTTCGATTGAATATCTAAGAGAGGATGACTTGTAATTCAAAGTCATATCACCATCGGAACTCTTAAGATCGGCGTCGTCAATCTTCATACGAGTTCTTCGATTGTGACGCTGAGGTCCCCTTCTTTTACGATTTTTGCGAGAGGGGGCGGTCTCCTTATTAAGGAGTCTCTCCGCCTCTCTCTCTTCTTTTTCGTTAGGGCTCAGGTCGCTTGGCATTTCAATCCGTCTTCCAATCAAAAGTCGCTCTATTCCTCACCGAATCTATCACCTTCTTCTTTCTGTTTTTTAATAGTCAAACCGGCATTTCTGGCAACTATTTCCATAATATTTGTCGAATCAATAGCGGCATCTCCGGCCTTCTGGAGAGCATTTCTTATGAATTCATTGAACGTAGAATCATTGGGACCAAACATATCAGCCTTAAGCTGTTCCAGTGTATCACTAGGATCAATATTCAAAAGGTCAAGAATGAAAGAAACAGGGAGAGACCCTTTCTGATATAAATTGAAGAGAACATCCATGGTGTCAGCCTGATCTCTCAAAGCTAAACGTGTGAACTGGAGTTGAGGATATAAATATATCTTCTCTCCAGTGTTTTCGTCTATCTCAAAGAAACCTTTCTTTTTAGCGACAGGTAGAAAGAGATAATTCTCAACATAGTCAGCAAGCTGTTCCCGATATAGGAGATACATGGTATTCATGACATCAAGATGAATGCGCTCGCCCGCATATGAAGACTCTCCTGTAAGCATGGACTCGGTAATTCTAAGGCCTATAAAGAGTAATTTATTATCCATCTCATATTCAGAGGAAAGATCAAGGAGACGATCACGCGCTCCAATTTCATCCCAATGAACTTCGAAGTTAGTTACTATAGTGAAATCGGGATCGATCAGAGCTTGATCTACCTGATCACGAAGATCCTCGACGTTGGCCTCAGACAATTTATCCGCCCAAACGATTCGTTTAGGGGTCATGGCACGGGAAGCTATGCTTGTCTGCGCCTGACGAAGTTTATCCTGCTTAAGAAGTGTCCTTAAGCATCGTTCGAGAAGTGAAATTCCACGGGTATCATACGGACTCTTCTTATGAGCTAATTGATAGCAGAAAGAAGAACATAAATAATCATCATATGGGCTCGAACTCAAAGGTATGGGAGTCCCATTTTCAAGACTTTCTCTAATTTCATGCGGTATATCGTCAGCAATCTTTTGAGCTTCAGGATCATTTTCCTTAGCCTTCATTACCACCATTTTATCTTTATCAGATGGAATTAATTCCATCTTCATACGATTGGTATACTGAAATACCTCGGTTTTCACCTGTTCGGGAGGAAGAATTTGAAGTCTCTGCCATCCCTGATAATTTTTTTGAACGAATTCAGATATATTTTTCCAAAGTTCTTCGTCAGGCTTAACAGTCTTTTTTTCTACATTTCTTGAATTCGAACGACCGGCCCAATCAACACCTTCTAAAGTTTCAGTGACAGAATCAACCACTAATTCTTTTGGAATTTCCGGAACCAAATCGTGATCTTCAGCGAACAAGAATACTATTCCGTGAAGCCAATATTCATGTGTTGCTTCATGGAGAGTTTGGAATAACCTAATGCGTTGTGACATCCTCTGAAAGAACTGCTGTATTTGCTTATTTCTTTTAACATCCTTCCCCTTTGGGAGAGAAAGACGTAGCTTAGACATTGGCACATCAGTATTATGGGTGGATAATCCATAAGCTATATAGCTTTTCCGGTCACCTTCACCATCAACCTCTATATTATAAACAGGACCTTTATAATGGACAGTTTCAATCGACTCAATTCTCCTCAAAATATCATTGTCGATCTTAATGAAGTATTCTCTAGTCGAATCAGCGGTGTATCCATCTTGAACAAAATTAGCATATTTTGAAAACTCTTCATGAAACTTATATGGAACAATTACTCTATAAACACAATCCGTATATTTAAATCCGGTAGAAGTCTTAGGGACATGTCGATGCAGAGTAGCACCGTAGCCGACTTTCAACGCCAAAGCATGGATCTGGTGAGCAAGCTGCATTGAAACAGTAGTAGCAACATATCCATTCTTAGTGAGGGATCCATCCCCATTCCAGTAAGCACCAAGAAATTCTAGAATGTCTTCTCGGGGAGAATCCATTATAGCAGAACTGAGTTTTTTGTTCAGAGACCCACTGCCAACATGTTCTGAACAAAAATCCGCAAAATCCTTCCTATATACTCTAACATAACAAGAGTTAGAGTCTTCCCTAATTTTTTTGGTAGATGGATATTCATATTCAGACATCAGAGTCTTCGATATTTCTTCAGCAACAGTGTTGAATCCATTGGAATTAAGAGTAAATTCAATCCGGCTATTCTTGCCATAATCTGTATAGGATAAAGACCCCTCAGCCGCATAATATCCAAGCAAACGGAGTTGATTCTTATTGAGTACTTTATTAGAACTTACCATGGAGGGAGAGCAAATATAGTCTCCGACTTTCAAATCTTGGGCAAAAATAAACTTCGAGGCACCGAAATCAATTCCTTCACATTTTCTCTGCTTACATAGGTTCTTAGTACCACTTTTGCAAGCACCCATTCCTATGTTAGGGAACTTGCAATCTACTTGGTCTGAAGTATAGATCCGGAATGGATGATTCTGTGTACAATCAATAATATCTTGAACACCACGGACCTTTATCTTGGTGATTGAAGTGTCCACATCGTGTGAAAAAGTGCCGACAACTTCAGTTTTTTCCCCTAATCCATTTAGGACTTTATCGCCGACTTTCAAGTCCTCAATAAATTTAACGGACCCATCAATTAGAGATACGGGAGCCCCTGGAGGAAAACAGTGGAAATCTATGGCTGATCCAACTATCGGATGCACTTGATACCAGAAACGAAAAAGTTCTCGTTTCTCGCGATCCGACTGAGGTAATTCTAAAAAGTCTGTGGATAGCTGAGGGCTGTAGAAAGAAGAATCAGCGTCCCTTATGGAACCGCCAGAAGCGTTTCCGAAATTGGTAACTGAACCAAGGCGAACAGACTGCTGAGATTGGAGTTTAGCCAATCTCTCAAGTTTAGTCAGTTTGGTACGAGAAATATCCTGTTCATCAACCTTGATGACAGGCATAGAATTTTTCGAGTTTTTGGGCGGATTGACGCCGACAGATTTCTTTGCCATAACTTACCACCCAAGTTTAATCAAAAAGTCGAATTCTCTGCCATTTTTCGGAGAAGTTCATCTCCATCATGGACACATCTTTCAAGGTCTCTCTGAAGAAATTCAAGTGATCTTTTAACTGCAAGCAAAACAGGAGTTGGAAGTTTTGCTTTGAATATCCTATGAATGTTGAATGATCTTAAAGATTGGACCTTAGAAGAGTTTTCAAATTCTATGGAAAGATCTACCATGTGTAATAATTGATCAGACATTTCTGATATGGAAATAAGTAGTCTATGTCTGAGTTCTAGTAAGTGGTGGATGTCACCACTTACTTTTGAAGTATATTGGTTCGGTCTGAGTTCAAGTATTTTGTCAAGACCAGAAATAAATGGATCTTCATCAAGACCCCTGATGGATCTAACTTTAGGCATCAAAAACGTTACTTGACTCCAAGAGCATCTTTCATGGCCCTGACCTTGAAGAAGTCCTCAAGTACTTTCTGGAGCATTATTATTATACGTGTATCACCATCCATAAGATCCTTCCAACTACCACCACGACTCAAAAAGACTCTGTATATGAATATGAATTCATCATCGGAGACGTCGGTATCAGAACCGAAAATATGGTCCACTAGTTGGCGAGTTATTTTCCAGGCAGCCGTATCTTCAATGGTTGACACAAAAAGAAAGAATAACAAAGGGTCAGCGGACCCTTTGCCTCATGCCCGGAATGCGATCTCTGTTGACCCCATGAATTCGAGCTTTCATTCTATGATACTGACCATGCGAACCGGAAGCTATCCTGGGGGCGTAAGCGGATACTCCCGATATGTGATTAACGTCAAGAGCGCTAGGGTTATCTTTTATGTACTCCGAGGCCAGGAGAACTGAACGAGCAAGAGAATCGGACATATCATCATGTTTCCCAACAACTTTCGGGGCTTCTACTATTATCATGTTCTTACCAGCAGAGGTTGCCTGGAGTTCGAGAAGCTCTTGAATTAATGGAGAATGTCTGGAGCCTCCAGTTTCTGAAGGATCCGGGATGGGCCAATCATAGAGAGAAAGTCTTTTATTAAACATCATCATTTTGAAATTCTGGTACATATATGAAGAATCTGAAGTGTGAAAATTCCTCATTTCAAATTGTTCAAGGCCCTTTTTATGTAGAATCTGCTCGAAGACAGGCCCGGCCCACTGATCGAAGATCCCTTTATGTATATAAAATAATTTTGACAATGATGAAAACCAATCGGCTATTTGATCTATATCAAGACGATTTGTTTCATGAATAGTTAGAGCATAGGGATTGATGGGATCATTCAAATGTGGATTTGAATCTCTCCATCTAATTCTGGGATACCATATTTCATGATAAACCAGTTCAACTTTTCCACTAGCGAATTTGGTTAAAGTTATGGAAGTTCCATCTTTCGATAATCCAAAGTCCACTCCGGCAAAATGTACTTCCCTGGGTAAACCCCTAAATTTTGGACGAAGAAGAGGGTCAATTATAGTATTTAAATCAACAGCATCTTCGATCCAACCACGAACACGATCAGAAAATTCAGCCCCATGCTCTGTTCTAAATGAAGCAGGGTCCTTATAAAATTCAGTTTCATAATAAGATGGGGAAATTGTTGGATTAATTTCCCACGTGGGGGCCTGGATGACCAACATATTGGCAGATCCAGGATCATTGGACATAGCTTTGAGATATTGATTATAGAAAAAACCCTCTTTTGAATCAGGAGATGATATTAAAATCATTCTTCCATGGGTCTCTCCTATTGGTATATGTTTATCCTTGGGATCTTTAGGAGAAAACTGAGCAAGTGATGGATTTAAAGCTCGATAAACCTTTTCAGCGGAGCTGTGTCCATTATCAATAAAGAAAGCTATCTCATCTAAAACGGCACAGATAACGCCGCGACCACGGAGGCCCTTAGCTATCGAACTTTTGAAGGAAGAAACTATAGTCGAGTTATGGTTCGTCATTCCTTGAGATACGAAAGAAGAACCACTCGGAACACATAAATCATATACTTTTTTCTTATCGTCAGTAATGGACTTAACAGGATCCCAATAATAGAAAGTGTTAAGTACATGATCCAAATTCTTGATCAATGAATCATCAATGTTTGCTTCTCGGGCGATTTCAATACATCCACGTAGTGATATATATGATATTCCAGAATTCCGCTTCGAATCTACTGCGTCTCCAGCGAGTTTAATAAACCTTGTTTTTAACTTACTACTTGTACGTTGAGGAATATTATTAATAATATTCCTCAACTGAATGTTAAGATTCGGAATCATCTCAAGATTCTTATTTGCGCGAATCGAATCAAGTCTGGAGTTCTTTCTATCTGTTATAAAGCGAATTTCTTTCTTGAATATATTATAAGAATTATTTCCAATAATCATCAAATCATAATAGTATTTATCATACTTTCTGTTATATTTACTTCGAAGATTGGATATAATACCAAAATTTAAAAGCAAAAGTTGAACTTCAGAAGCTAAACGGTGTGATGCGGTACAAAAAGAGAGGCCTAACCCATTTTCATTAATTGTTCCATCAGTTTCGAAAAGACCGCGAAGATAGGAAGCTACCACAGAGCGAGGAGACTGAAAAATAACAAATGGAACTCTCTTATCAGATGGTTTATATTTTACATAACCAAGTCTCTCCAAAAATCTGCGAAGTGGTTTCGAATAAGACCTGATTTGCCACGCATTATCAGATTTTTTCTTATAAAATATTTTATGATTGCTGAAATTCTCATTAAATAAATCAATCAAATATTTTTTAAATTCTTTACATCCACCTGTGATCTCAATACCACTCTTATAATTCCACGTACCATCACCTGTCAATATACCAAGAATTTCTCCCCATTTTTCATCAAGAAATTCCGGAAAATTTATGGACTTTGTATTTTTTCCTGCATTTTTATCCCATTCTATTTTTGTCGGATACCATCGAACGGTAGAACCGGCACCAAATTTCCTTAATTTTACAGTCTTCCGAACATCAAATCCAATTGACTTCAAATGAGAAAGAACACCCCTTAAAGAGGCTACTCCAATCAAATCACAAACCTCGGATACTGTCATATCCACGGGGCCTTCGATGCCACCAATCCAATTTATAAATTTTCCAATCTTTAAGGAAAACGAATCATCGAATTTATTTAGAGATTCGTTCACAAATTCAGAAGTCTGAAAATAAGAATCAGACCACAGATTAGTAGACCTGTTTATTCCAATAAATTCACCGATTTTTATGTCATTAAATTGTCTCCACACTATTTCCCCGTCTGAGGAAAGAACTCTAATTCTATGTTCTGGAGTGGCAGATAATTCATAACCATTTTTCGTGACCAATTTCTTTACTAATTGTTCACCACCACTATAGAAATTTGTAGCAAATTCGTGTACAGATTTCCCTTCCTGAGCAACCTTAAAGTTAATGTCTTGCCATTCTGGACCAGTCGGATTCCCAAAAGATTCAATCGATAAAAGACCACGATTAGTTAAAACAAGAGAGCCCTCAATTATACATTTTCCTTCCGGACCAAATTTCTTTCTATCACCATCAGACCTGAATTTCATATAGGATTGGGTGTCATGCGTATTTGAACTTTTGAAATAATCTATTGAACCGATATAACCCTGCATATTTCCGTAAACTATTGAGGCCTGATCCTTATCATTAGCAATATCAAGAACGCGGATTTCAGAGCTGGCAGGCATACCGTAATATGCCTGCGGATTCCCTCTGCAAATTAATTTATATATTTCATACGCACAAACTATGCTGCTTATTTCGCTTTTACCAGCTCGTCTGCCAGCTACCAGAATGAGTTCATTCCTTATCCTCCCATCTTGGACTCTTATATTACATCTCCCGTTATCGTATAAATATGCAAGATATTCTTTTTCGGTAAGTTCATGAAGAATTATCTTATTGAACTTATCAGTTATTTTTATTGATTTTAGATCACCATCTAGAGGTAATCCATAATATAATTTAAGTATGAATTTTTGGGCAGGGAATAAACCATATGGAAGAAGTTTAAATCTATCGACAAATTCTATGATGGTGATAAATTCTACATCACCTTCAGATTTTCCTTCAGTTTCAGACTGTTGTCTTTTTTTCTGATTAAGAAAAGAGTCTACAGTTCCGGTAAGGAGGCTTTTCTGTACTGGTTCTTTAGAACTCATGGTTTATCCGAAGGATCAACCAACAGTTTCTCCCAATCTAGCATATCAGCTTTCATCTGGGCGAAAACTAGGTCTATTTCTTGATCGTTCAGGTTAACTTTCTTCATAGATTCATAAAGAAAATTCATCCACAGATTTAGAACCTGTTGGAAACGAGGAGACCTTAGATCAAGTCTTTCATTTCTAGCGTTCTCTATTCTTTTTGAAAGGATTTCAGAGAGTTGCTTAAGGGCGGCTATACGACTAACTGATTGGTTAGTAGCATACTTTCCCGCTTTAGCTAACTTCTGTCTCTCCCATTTCAAATGAGATAGTTCTTCTACTATTTCTCTGATCAAAAGATCAGAAAGATCTACAGGATTTATTTTTAAATCTGATGATTGAACAAGAGCCTGAGTTCTAACAAACTCCTCACGTTCTTTAAACTCCTTCTCCATTTTTTTCAAATCAGAGAGAGTAGGTATATATTCATTATCTTTGGCAGAAACAGGAGAGGCGTAATTAACACCTATCTCTGCCATATCAATATCATTTTTCGAAGGGAACTGTATTAGTTTCCCTTCGATTACTGGAGAATCAGTATCTTTTTCATCACCCATTCAAAGACAATACTTAAATGTCAATATTCGGGGAAGAAACAGATATCGAGAAATCTGAATCAAAACCGGAACTTGATATCTCAATATCAGGTTTACTAATGTCAAAATCTGATACTGGATCAGACGATTTAACAGCAGAAGCGGTATGAATCTTTGAAGATGCCCGAGTAACCTTCATAGATGCCATTATGGAGTCCGGAATACTACGAAGAAGTCCTTTAGCATACTTCGAACACCAACCAGGAGAAGTTTGAAGGGTACAACCGGTGCACCTGCTAGAAGCAAGAACAAGGGGTACGTCTTTCTTTTTGAGTAGTGAGGATCCTTCATTACATCCGGATCCATAATCACCATATGCAGTTGGATCCAAGAAATGGGTACCCTGAATGCCACTATATGAGGCTATCTTGGCAACTTGAGGTACAGAAGAAAGTTCATCCCTAGTCCAGACTTTAAGTATTGAAGATTTTAGCTCTTCACCAGAAAGTCCGGAATTCATGGCTTTTGATATGAAATTACGAACTTCATTGGGGTCAATAATTCTTTCTACAGTAGTAGAAACCCCAGTAAAAGCTTTTGCCCTTGTGTTTGAATATGACGGTGTCGGGGATTTCTCCGGTTTCTTCATATTAATAGAAGCAATAAGTGATCTCCAGTTCGGATTCTTAAGAGAAGCAGATCTGGAAACCGCTAGCTTAGCTTCGTCATTGGAGATAACGCCATTCCGAACGGAACGTAGTAAAGATTTGGCAAAAGATATACGATTATATTTCGGAAGTTCATCTATGATAGTTGAAACCTTAGATATTTCCGAACAGCACCCACCAGACACATTCTTGCAAAACTCACAAGAAGACCTTCGAAGAACAAAATCAGGAAATATGCTAGATAGACCTGAATCAGCTCTACGACGAATGAAAGCCAGAGTCGGCTTACACCCACCAATCGCATCCATATCCAGCCAAGAGTGCCCTAAAAGGCCGAATTCAGACGCCAAGGAAAGAAGTTCCTTGTCACCGGAGGCAATAAGGAACTCCCTATCATCATGACCGAACATCATCCTGGTAGCGAATTTTGAGTAAGAAGAAGAAACGCGGTTGGCCTGAACGGCAGGCCTATTCACGAATTCATCGATATGAGCATTAGTAATGGCCGGAGAAGCAACCTTATGTTGCGTCATGGCCGTCTGAATACCATCAGATCTTGAGGAGATAGGAGATTTCAGGAAGGCAGTTTTAACACGTTGCTTCCATCCGGAAACTCCGAAGTCCAAAGGACGGAGTTCGGACGATAACTGAGGGGCATAATGGGCAGCAAGTTGAGTTCCATACGGAACTTCATTGACAATTCTCTTGCTGCCGAGAACTGAACAAAAACCAGATTTATTATTTACACAGTCGGAACAAGACTCTTTGGCAAGGACGTATAGAGCACGTTTACCATTCTTCTGAACAAAGGATTGTTCTTTAGAATCCGTTGCGCAACGGGGAAAACAACTCGCGTCGATATATACATTCCCCAGAAGACCTCTCTCACCCATTAAGTGAGTTATCTCCTTAGAAGCCATTCTCAAACTAGACTGAGAGAATTCCAGCGATATTAACTGGGTTATTTCATCAAAGGATCTGTTGCTCATAATGTAATGAGCAAGCCGGTTTCTTATTGGAGATGTTTCATCTTTCGGAACTATATGAGGTGAATCAGATGGATTCTGATTCACAATGACATGGGGTTTCATAGGGATAAGACGGGGAACCCCGTCCTTATCCTCAAAAAGAGCTTTTTGCAGATCAGGTATTATATCCAGATTCTGCTTTGGCAAAGTTTCTGCTGCCTTGTAATCCTCTTCGGTTACAGAGAGCCAAGATAAATCGGATATACCCTGGTTATGGAATATACCCTCTAGGTCCCCAATGCCACGGTCAAGGTCGAATTTCTCACCGGCCATTGAAGACACCAATCCTCTCAAGTAGAGCTATAGCAGTAGAAACAGAAGCCGCAGAGCGACGGACTGTGTTGGCGACCTCGGGGTCCCTGAAATTCGAGATTGAAACTTCAATAAGTTTATCGTGAACTGATGCCATGGACTTACGTCCATCCTGTATGAGTTCCCCCTCGGGGAACTCATCCAAAACATCTTTCACATACACATTGTGCCGTATCATCAAATTACGAACAATATCGGAAGCCAAATATTGATGTGAATTCTTCTGTTGAAGAAATGTCATGACGTGACGACGAGTCAAGTCTTTCTTACCGAAATCCTTGAGGAATTCCTTCGTCAAATCATCAACGAGGCTAATATTTGTTGCAGTTCTATTCATTCTTGCCCTCGTCAATTTAGAAGCTATAAGGCTTCCACCGGAAGTTCCATCGTTAGAACGGGAATAGTCAACGTTCTGAGTAAAATCTTCAGAAGGAAAACCATTCGGGCCTGATATATCTTCCACTTCATAACCACTTAAGTAGTTACCAAGTGCGCCCAAATCATTGTCCATAGTAACTTCGTTACTAGGTACTTTCGGAAGAGACTCCTGGCCATATACCGAGGTATCTTCATCAGGCCAGTATGGAGAAGTCTCTAGAGATTGTTTTCTAGTACTAGTTGTCATATGATCGTAATAATCGGTTCTAGCAGCAGGATTGTCATGATCATCCGGAAGACCGGAATCGGCTACAGTAGGAAGACGATCATCGATTACATCTTCAGCCGGACGTTTTGAACGTATGGATGGACGTTCAACATCACCAGGAAGGCTGATAGCGGCTAGAACTCTATCAAGGTCATCTAGATCAGAAGATAATATTGGATATCCAATCATAAGTTCTGGAGGGTCGGACTCTGGACCCCCTCCGTCAGGGATTGATATACCATTTGAATTACGTTCGGAACCTAAATCATCAGAATCTCCACGAACGTTGGAGACGTCTGAGTCATACATTCCTATACCAAAGTCCTGAAGAAGACGGGATACAGAATCATCAGCCGGGAGTCCAGAACTCATTCTAAATCCCAGTTATAAGGTTTCATATCCTTATGTTCTCCAGCATCGTCCGCTTCGTCATGATCAGCCAGTATGAGATCAACATCTTGGCTTGATAAACCTAAATCATATATCGGGAGAATTTTCTTATTATCCGCACCAGGAAGATTTGAGTAACTAGCTTTTTTAAATATGGAAGAATCCCCATCGGTGGGAGTATCGTACGCACTAACACCATCTGCACAATAATCCTCATAAAGGGGATTGGTGTCGTCAGTGCCGGAGAATAAATTATTGCCCATTGGATCATCGGAACCATAAGGATCGCCGTCGGCCCAAACCCCGGATTCAGATGAAGCAGGCCCGAGATGCTCAACTCTAGGTCCAGGGAGAGTGTTCGGGTCAACAGAAGAATTGGCCATATGACGGCGAATTAATCTATTGATTCCAGCAATATTGCCCCGGTCTGGGGTCGTAGTATGCATCAGAAGTTCTGATTCAGTTTGCCCATAACTCTGATCTGTTTCATCATTCGGGAGACTAGCCTTAGGGGACTCCTCTCCGTAGTCATAACGATCTCTCAAAGAGGAGGAAGTATGGAAACCTTCTATTTCTGGGAGGTCGTCGTCATTATTGTCATCATCGTCGTCATCTGAATCGTCTGAATCTGCAAGCTCAGGATTCAAATCATCGGCGTCTGGATTTTCGACGGGCTCCTCTTCATACTCTCCAGATTCAAAATAATTATCATTCTCCCCTGGTTCGGAGGTGACGGAATCAACATATTCGGATTCAACGAATGTTTCCGGATCTTTCTTTATCTCTTCAGCATTGTCGATAAGCTCGGAAGTCTCTTCATCTTCTCTTCCAGACTTACTCCAATGATCAGCATTTATTTCATCTTGGATAGTATCGGTAAAAGAACTGAAAACCTCAACGGCCTGCGCCATAGAGCTTCTCATATCCTTTATAGACTGGATATAACCACGACCGCCAAGGAGTCCGTCAGGACTAAATTGGGCGGACTGCATTTTCGAGAACGTCTGATATGCAGATAATGCATAACTATGGGCTCGTTGAGAAGCCCAAAGAACTTTAGCTAGATCGCGAAGAGCATTATCCGTCCATTCGAAACCAGGAGACCTAAGGTCTCGACGTATAGGACCCTGGTCCTTTTTGAACTCGATCATCCCAGCGGTGCGGATTCTCCCGGAAGCCACACGCCGAGCAATCTTATGGAGGCTCTTCTCGTCCACGAATCCTCCTAATTAACCAGCAACCGGTCCATCTTCGTCGTCGACGAGACGTTCAATGAAAAAACCACTATCATCCTGACCAACTTTCCAGAAATCTTGCTGGGAAAGTCGGACCAAAGAATCACTAGCAATCCGCACAAAACCCGATGGGATTTGATCAGCGGATGCCATGCGAATCTTATTCTGAATCGATGAAGCTACAGAGGAATGACGAGGTGACTTAAAAAACTCATCGATAGAGCTTGATGCATTGACTTCAAAGTCCTTAGACATAAATAGGCCTCCAGACAAGAGACCGTATGAAGGATTTAAGGGTTGACGATTAGACTGACGGTTATGTCCTGAGGGGAATTGGAAGCCTCAAGAGAACTGATTCTGACCATCTCGCTATAGGTGCCGGGTATT
>Ga0315288_10002064_pt1 | contig 26034 bp, 25 predicted proteins | sample YL17G11_20_MG_FD_203454 | JGI IMG/M metagenome (GOLD analysis project Ga0315288, IMG submission 203454) | Sediment microbial communities from Yellowstone Lake, YNP, Wyoming, USA - YL17G11_20 | ecosystem: Environmental > Aquatic > Freshwater > Lake > Sediment | place: USA: Wyoming | collected... | reverse complement strand
GAGATTAAAGCCATCATATAGGTTTGTTTACTTGGAAGATTTATGGCAAATGAGACGGTAATCCAAAATAGAAGTATCAAAAAAAGCAGGAGTTCATTACCCTTACTATAGAGGATTTTGGTGTCAACTAAAATCACTAGGAGTGTAAATATAATTAAAGGATTACTTATATTTTTTATACCTTGTTTTATAAAAAGCAAAACGTTGTTAAACTTTTCTTCGAAAAGAAACATAAGTATTAAATTAACGAAAAAAGGTAAAAAAAATAAATAAAAGATAAAAATTGAGTTAGGTCCTTGTAGAAAAAAATTGAGTTTACTTAATAAAAATTCTTCTAGATATTTTGCATCCTTAAATAATGGGCTGATTTGCATATTATATTTTGCTACGGCAAAATACCCATTATTGGAAGCAAGGTTTAATATTTTCTTTCGTTTAAGATTTGCTTCCTTAGTTCCTAATTTTCCTACTTCAAACTCAAAAATGTAAACTTTATTTTTTGAATGTTTAATTATTGGAAAGCCAAAATCTACAGTGGCAGTTGGATAGTTGTAAAAATAATCAAAATCAGTTTTCTCAAAGAGCCAACCCTCTTGTCCAATCTCTTTTATTTTAAAAGCTAAGGGTTTTGATTCGGGTTTTTTTTCATTAATATTTATGCTAATTAAACCAAGGTTGTTGTGTGAAGCCATAAATTGTGTCCTTACTTTCTCTGTAGAGATTGACTTCGTTTCTTTACCATACCATAAAAGGGATTGAGATAGAGTGTTGGTACTTATGTCATTTGTTATTATGTATGTAAATAATATAAAAGAACATAAAAAAAATACTAATAAACTTATAAAAAAATTTCTTAAGAACTTATACATAAAATAATTCTAACACAACTAGTTCTTTTGGAAATACATATTATTTTTATTTAGAATATATAAACAGGCTAATTTTCATGATATAATTCACCATATGAAAGTCATTATTCTCTGTGGTGGTATAGGAACGCGTCTTAAAGAAGAAACAGAATATAAACCAAAGCCAATGATTTATGTAGGGAAAAAACCAATCATCTGGCATATAATGAAGATTTATTCTCACTATGGTTTTAATGATTTTATTTTAGCTCTTGGTTATAAGGCTGACTATATAAAGGATTTCTTTTTGAATCAAAAAGCATTTACTTCGGATTTTACCCTCGAAACAAAAAACCATAAAACAAAATTCTATCTAGAAAATAGAAATGAAATAGACAACTTTAAGATAACATTTGTTGATACTGGCGTTGAGACTTTGATTGGAGAAAGACTGCTTATGTGTGAAAAATATGTTTCAAAAAAAGATAAATATTTTATGGTTACCTATGGAGACGGAGTAACTAGTTTAAACATAAAAAAACTTCTTCAGTTTCACAGAAAGCAAAAAACCATAGGTACAATTACCGGAGTACATCCGAGATCAAAATTTGGTCTTGTAAAAGTAGATAAAAAAAATAGAGCGGCAGGATTTGTAGAAAAGCCCGTGCTTTCAGACTGGGTTAATGGAGGATATATGGTTTTTAAAAGGGAATTTTTTAAGTATTTAAAACAAGGAGAAATGGAGCATCCCGCATTACAAAGACTTGTTAATAAGAAACAATTATCATTATATAAACACGAAGGATTTTGGATGGCAGTCGACACATACAAAGAGCTAGATGATCTAAATAAAATTTGGAGTTCAAAGACCATCCCATGGAAAGTATGGAAATAAAAAAAGTATTAGTGACAGGTTGTGATGGATATATTGGAAACGTATTATGTTGTGAATTATTAAGGCAAAAATATAAAGTTACTGGTCTTGATACCTTTTTCTATAAAAAAGGACTGAAAAAGAAAGACAAAAAGCTTGGCTATAAAATAATTAATCAAGACATACGAAAGTTAGGTTTATTAGACTTATCTAGATACGACGCAATTATTCATTTGGCGGCGCTTTCAAACGATCCAATTGGAGAACTTAATCCAAGATTAACAGAAGAAATTAATTATAGAGCAACAATTAAACTGGCAAAAAAAGCGAAAAAACAAGGAGTTAGAAGATTCTTATTTTCCTCATCTTGCAGTATTTATGGGATAGCAAAAAAACCTATTGTCAGCGAACTTTCATCTGTAAATCCTTTGACTGAATATGCTAGATCAAAAATTAAAGCAGAAAAAGAATTAAAAAAACTAGCAAGCAAAGACTTCTGTGTTAGTATTTTGAGAAATTCTACGGTTTATGGTTATTCTCAAAAGTTTAGAGATGATTTAGTTGTGAATAATCTTGTTGCTTGTGCCTTGACAACAGGTGAAATCAGGATTATGAGTGATGGTACTCCATGGCGTCCACTTATTGACGTACGAGACCTTTCAAATATTTTTATCGCATTTTTAAAGGCTGATATCAAAAAGATTAATGGAAGAATTATTAACATAGGATTTAATAAAAATAATTATCGGGTTAAAGACATTGTTAGACTAATTCAAAAAGAATTGCCTTATTGTAAAGTAGTTTTTACGGGAGAACACGGAAAAGACTCAAGAAGTTATAGAGTTAACTTTAATAAATTTAATAAAATCTTTTCAAAGATTAAACAAAAGTGGCCTCTTCATAAATCAATAAAAGATTTAATTTACAATCTAAAAAGAAATAAATACTCTCTTGTAGACTTTTCTAAACACAGATATTCACGACTAGTAGTTTTAAAAGAGCTGATTACTCTAAATAAAGTTGATAAAATTTTATATTGGAAATAGTATCTATGAATAAATTTATTTTAGGAGAAACATATATTCCCTGCTCCGGAAAAGTATTTGATAAGGAAGAAATAAACAATGCAATAAAAGCGGCTAAAGATGGTTGGTGGACTGAAGGAAGATTTGCTAAACAGTTTGAAACGGATTTCAAAAAATTTCTTGGGGTAAAATATGTTTCTTTGGTCAATTCCGGGTCATCAGCCAACTTACTAGTTCTTTACTCGCTTACTTCCTCAGCTTTTGGAAAAAGACAACTAAAACCGGGCGATGAATTTATTACCACCTCAGTGGCTTTTCCAACCACTGTCAATCCCGGGGTAATGTACGGCATGAAGCCAGTTTTTATTGATGCCGAACTGGACACTTTAAACATTGATGCTAAAAAAATAGAAAAAGCCATCACAAAAAAAACAAAACTAATAATGATCGCTCACACTCTTGGTCGACCATTTAATCTAAAAAAGATTGTTGCTTTATGTAAAAAACACAATCTTTGGTTAATCGAGGATTGTTGTGATGCGCTTGGATCAAAATATAACGGGAAAATGGTAGGCACATTTGGAGATCTGGCTACCTACAGTTTTTATCCAGCCCACCAGATTACTATGGGTGAGGGTGGAGCGGTCGTTACCAATAACCCTCTTATTTATCGGGCTAATCGTCAGTTTCGTGACTGGGGACGTGATTGTTGGTGTGATACAGGTAAAGATAATACCTGTGGAAAAAGATTTAAATGGAAAATGGGAGAACTGCCCTATGGTTATGACCATAAATTTATTTATTCTCAGATTGGATTTAATTTAAAGACCACAGATTTTCAAGCGGCTATTGGAGTGGCCCAACTTAAGAAACTCCCCTACTTTATTAAAAAGAGAAAAGAAAATTATAAGAGCCTTTATGAATTTTTTAGCCAATATAAAAAATATTTTATTTTGATGAAAGAAGATAACAATATTAAACCGTCATATTTTGGTTTTCCAATTATTGTCAAGTCTGATGCCCCTTTTACGAGAAATCAATTAACAGAGTATCTTGAGAGTAACAAAATTGGTACTCGTAATGTTTTTTCCGGTAACTTACTTCGCCATCCAGCCTACTTAAGTATTAAAAACAAAATTAAAGTAATTGGAAATCATAAAAACGCTGATTTAATTATGAACAATGCTTTTTGGTTAGGTGTTTATCCAGGAATAAATAAAGTCAAAATGAATTATATTAAAAAAAAGCTGTTAGCTTTTTTTACTAAATATCATAAAAAATGAACATCCTTATTACGGGCGGTGCAGGTTTTATTGGTAGTCATCTAGTTGAAAGACTAGTTGATCTTAAGCACAAAGTAATTTTTTTGAAAAGAAAGAAAACAGATCTATGGAGAGTCAAAAACATTCTTAGCAAATTGGCTATCGTTGACCTTGACAATATAACACTTAATGAAGTTTTTGAAAAAAACAAAGTAGACTATATTATTCATTTAGCTACAAAATATGTTAAAAAAGATCCAACAAAAAAGGAACTTGTTGAAATGATTAATAGCAACATCACTTTCCCAAGCTTATTACTTGATACGGCAGCTAAAAATAATGTAAAAGGATTTATTAACACAGGGACCTGTTTTGAGTACAAACTAACAAAAACAAAAACTTCTGAGCTTACGCCAATTAGACCATATAATTTTTATTCAGCTACTAAGCTAGCCTTTGAGAGTATTCTATCTTCATATGTCTATAATGAGAAAATAAAAGGAATAACCTTAAAATTGTTTTATCCATATGGAGAAAAAGATAATAATAAGCTAATTACTTTAATAATTAGATCAATAATAAATAACACGCCATTAAACTTGACTAAAGGAGAACAAAGATTAGATTTTACATACATTGATGATATTGTAGATGCTTATATAAAAACACTTAGTTATATTTCCAAGATGAAAAAATTTGAGCATGAAACCTTTAATATTGGATCCGATAAAGTAGTTAGTGTCAAAAAGGTGGTAGAAATTCTGCTTAATATTAGTAAAAAGAAATCAAGAGTAAAAATTGGCGTTTTACCATATTCAAAAAATGAGATAATGTATATTAATTGCAATAATCAGAAAGCAAGAAGAAAATTAAATTGGACACCTTCTTTCAATATAGAAAAAGGATTAATAAAAACATATCGTTATTACATTAATAATTTACATGAAGCATTATGATAAACGGTGTAAAAATAAAACCATTAAAGAAAATTCCTGATGAACGAGGAACGATTATGCACATGCTAAGGTGTGATGATCCGGAATTTAAGAAATTTGGAGAGATATATTTTTCTACCGCTTATCCAGGGATAATTAAAGGATGGCACCTCCACAAAAAAACGACCTTAAATTATGCAGTTATACAAGGAATGATTAAGCTAGTCTTATATGACGATCGAAAAGGATCCCCCACTCGTGACGAACTGATGGAAGTATTTACCGGTGAAGATAATTATTGTCTTATTACTATTCCTCCGGGTGTGTGGAACGGTTATAAGTGTATAGGCAAAAAAACCGCTATCGTTGCCAACTGCGCTACGCGTCCACATGAAAAAAATGAAATGTTAAGAAAAGAACCGTTTGATAAATCTTTAATAAACTATAACTGGGACATTGTGCTTAGGTAATTGGTCCTCTTTTTCTATCAATGACAAGGTAGATAACGCAACCCAAACATGTTAAAACACTGGTAATTATACTTACATAAAAATATGCTTGAGGACGATAAAAAAGAACAAGGTTGACATTAATATTCCCATCAGGATTCTCAGTATAGTAGTCCTTACCAAAATTATTTTTAATAGCTTGTTCATCTAAAACCCATTTATTGGCATATTTATTAGCTATTTGATGAGTGGTTTCAAAAACTGGTTTTTTTGTTATGTATGATAAATCTTTAGTCTCAAAAAAAATTTGATTTGAATCGCAGACAATGTTCTTTATGGTTGAGGTTTTTCCTTTAAGCATTGTTGGTAATATCCTACTTTCAAGCGGCTGGCAGTCTTCATTTAAATTTACGCGATCCATAAAAATACCCCAGTTTGAATTATAAGGGAAGTTGAATATTAAATCTAATTTGTTTTTTAGACTGACACTTATTTCGTATTTAGTGGGATTGATTTTTTTATATTCCAAGTTGTTAGAAGAATATATGGTCGGATAATAATACTGATCGGAAATTTCATACAGAGTTAAATTGCTTCCGGAAATAATTTTTTTTATGCCTTTGGTATTAACCAGGTTCTCAATTTCAATATTCCTGAAATAATTAAAGTTAATACCGTCTTTGTGTAATAATATGTACTTTACTCCACCGGCGCCTAAATACTGGGCATAAGAGTTCTTTTTAATTTTACTGTCCAAAAAAACTTTAAAATAATCAGGTACTCTTGATCTGCCGACAAACGACATAATTATCGGATTTTCGCTCAGCCACTCAAATACAACCGGAGTAAAAAAATTACCACTCATCCATTTATATCTAACATACCAGTCAAATTCGGGTAATAAAAGTACTGGTTTGTTCTTATTTTCTTTTTTTGATAAATATTCAGAGACACTAATGTAATCCTTTTGGACAACCGAGTTCGAAAAAAAACCAAAGATATCGCTTTTGAAAAAAACAATAGCGTTAAAACATATATATATAATTACAAATTTTTTAAAAGAATTTGCATTCTTTAGAAGAACATATCCGAGCGAAAGAATAAATATAAAGTAGGTAAACAAAATTACTCTCATATAGTCCCTTAAGAAAAACCAGCCAGGTATTTTTGTAAACAAACCCCAGAATGGAAAATTGTTACCTAACGAGATGGTAAATATAGCCAAGAAGAGACAAAATAGCACAATCACTTTTTTATTTTTCTTTAACTCAGCAATCAAATAAAAAAGAGAAGTGATTAAAAATGAAAAAGAAGCAAGTTTAAAAACAATGCTTTTATACAAATAATAAGGTTTGCTAAAAGTTGGTTCAGGCCTAAAAGCGTAAGCAAACTGAAAATTATTTAGTGGAGTAGAAATTAATAATCTTCCCAAGAAAAGATTGTCGCTACTTCCTCCATAATCAGTTATTTTCTTGTATGAGGATAATATATATGGTAGTATCCAAAACGAGTTTATTAGAAAGACAAGAATTAGGGCCACTATAATAAAAGGCTTTTTTTTTAAAAAAATAATTGGATTTATTTTATAAATTGTGAAGTAAAAAACTAGAAATAATAAACAAGTTAAAAGTGTGCAATAGAAATAAGCCATATTTAGTGTGCCCAAAAGCGTAGCTAAAACACAGAAGATCAAATATCTATTCTTTGACTCATATATATAAAAAACAAATGACGTAAAAAAAATTAGACTACCAATGTGACTCCAAATTGTCAGAGGACCGCCCATAAACAAAGAATCAAAATAGGCTAAGCTAAAAATAAATAATAGGGTTTGCAAAAAGGCCACTAGTTTTGACCTTATAAATTTAAAAAAAACAAAATAGAGGGTAATGTTAAAAAATAAAGATGGTAAAAGAACCCAAAGAAAGGAGACAATATTTTTATTAAAAAATAAACTAATAACAAAAAAGAATTTTTCAATAATAAAGAAAGTGACTGTATAGATAGGATTTTCTGTTAAACCCATATACTTTTCGGTAAATAAATAATCAGCAGATTTCTCAAAAGAGTGCATATTTAATACGGGTGGGATATTATCTGAGTAAAACAAAACACCTTTATTAAAAGCTGGCCTAAAAAAAATCAGAAGGGTCAGAAGAGTTATTATCAATAAGAAAAAAAAATGAACCAATCCTCTCTTTTTTGTTAATCGGGAAAACATTTAGTTTTTTTTCGTAAATATTCTAATAAACTTTGAATCAAATTCCTTAGGTTGATCATAGGAATATAGACTCTTTTAAAAGTATACCAGTCAGCTTCTTTATCTTGTACTACAAAGAGAGGATCAATAATATTATTTATTGCTTCAGTTTTTATATTTGAAAGGATAGAGTTTGTGTCGCTTGTCCTGGAAGAGTCTTTGTCAAAACCAATATTAGAAACTAAGTTTTTATTTGGGACGATTGTAAGACCATTTTGACTCCAAATTAAAAAAGCTAGCTGATGATCCCAGGTATCTCCTTTTCCCCTATATAGATTGTCAAAAATAGTTAGCCAGAAAACTCTTTCAAGCCAATGGTTAAAAATATTATTAATTGTTTTTTCTTTAACAAATTTTGGAAAAAGCCCAAGATTAACATCATAGTGTTGCCAGACTCTTTTCCAGCTTGCCCAACCCCAGATAGAACATAATTTAGAAAAGTAATAACTTCCGCTTCCTCTTTTTTGGCCAAATTGGAAGTTGTTGCCTGAAATAAGCATTATTCGTGTGTCGTATCTATATTTTTTAAGCATTTTACTACAGAACAAAAAGAAAGAAGTATTTGGTAAACAGTCGTCTTCTATTACTATTCCCTCCTCAACATTTTTAAAAAACCAGGTTATGGCAGTACTAACCGCTTTTTTGCATCCCAAGTTTTTTTTTCTAAATAAAGTTTTTACTTCGCACCTCCAGTTTATATTTTTTAGAAGGTATTTTCTGATCTTTTTACATTCATATTCTTCCTCAGTGTTTACTGTTCTTGGTCCGTCTGCAGCAATATATAGTGTTGTAGGCTTAATTTTTTTTATTGCTCCAAATACTTTTTTTGTTTTTTCAAACCTGTTAAAAACTATAAATAGAATAGGAGTATTAAACATATTTTAATTTTTAATTATTTTGTTAACAATTTCTTTTTTGTCTATTCTTTTAGAGTTTATATATATAAACACTCTTTTTATAAACAAAATTACCCTTTTTGGTAAAAGAAGACTGAGAATAAAATAAAGAATAAACTTTGGTGTTAACAATACTAAATAATTGTTTTCAAAAATGTATTTAGTTTCACAGATAATACCAGCCCAGTTTCCATACAATCTAATATTAAAAAAATCAGACACAGAAGCTTTTAAAAAACGATCTTTAGTCCTTTTTAATATATTTTCATTTTTAATGAATTGATTATAAATTGGAAATAGTTCTCGACTGTATGAGCTGTCTGTGTATATTTGATAAGCTAAATTGTTGTGACATCTTAATCCTACTAGAATTTCTGGATAATATATAAAATCACCCTCTTTTAACAATATAAAAAGAGGTTCAATTAGAGAATTAAGTAATCCTCTTGATAAAACTTTTATTTTTTTACCTTCTTTTCTAATTATTAAACCACTAAAGGCTCCAAGACTATAGTCAAGACTTTTTGATATGGCTCGATCACCTCTTTCTAATATAATTGTTTTATTGGATTGTTTATCAATAATGTCAGGTATCATTTTGTCATTGAAGAATCTGTAATCTGCTGATTTTCCAATAATGCAGTTTGGGTTTTTATCCATAACTTCCACAAGTTTTATAACAGCCCCTTGCAAAAAAATATCGTCATCAGCCAAAAAAATTAGATACTCTGTTTTTGCTAGATCAAAGCACCTTTGCAGATTTCCCGGAAACCCTAAGTTTTTTTTGTTTTTAAAATACTGTATCCGTTTATCATTAAAACTTTTTACTACTTTTTCAGTTTCGTCAGACGAATTATTATCAATAACTAATATATTTATTTTTTTAAAGTCTTGTTTGACCACAGAATTAAGTGTGGCGCCGATTAATTCAGCACGATTATAGGTTGGGATACATACGGTTACTTTTTCTTTTATGGGTATTATCTTCCTTTTTATTGAATTATCCATTTTATATTTTTTTAAACTTAAACAAACCACAGCCGTAATTTAAATTAATCGCTTTTTTTAGATCGGCTTTATTAATAAACCTACCATTATCGTCAACAAGGCTAAAAGTAATTAATTTAAGCTTTTTAAAATATTTAAGTATTTCCTTAGGAGAAAATACTCTATGGGCATTGAAACATAATCGCTCTTTTCCTATAGGAACAGAAAAATACAAATTACCACCTTCTTTAAGAATCCTACTTAGCTCACGACAAGCTTTTTTCGGACCACTGGGATTAATTTCATCACCATATCGACCTAGCCCTATATGTTCAACCACATGGAGGCAGGATAACGACTCAATAGAATTATCTTTAAATGGTAGATTAAGGATATTACCTTTAATTGCTTTTAGGTTTTTTAATTTAGTTTTTATTGGTCTTATGTCAACAAAGGTAGTTGGGACAATCTTTGAAAGATATCCGCTCATTTGATAGGTTGAACCTATATCAACGTGTTTTTCTGGTTTTGTTTTAATTACGTTTTCAAAAGTCCATAGTTGTTGGTAAAAGTAATGAGCGTCAAAAGAAGTAAAATTAGTTTTTTCGTTCAAGACAGGAAAAAGGTTTATGTTTAGTAACTTAGCTTTTGGATTCTTAATCTTGTAAATAATTAAATCTCGTATATACCAAAAATATCCGTATATTCCCTGAACAAATTTTATTGGGTCAAAAATAGGGTTAACGAGTCGATATAAAAAGTAAGCGAAATTCTTGGGTTTTGATTTAAAAACTTTCATTTATATAAAGTATTTTTATTTAACCAATAAGCCCACCAACTAAAACTGCTATTAGCGACTGTAATTTCTTTACATTGGCTCATAAGTAACATATCTTTCCAGGCATTAGCGTCCTTATTACCGGCAACAAAATACATCTGGCGTTTTGATTTTAAATTCTTTTTGCACCAATGAATATCGTCTGAAAAAACAAAGAACGAAAGATCCATGGCTCTTTCTTCTTTTTTTTTAATTTCTTTTAAGTAATAATCTAGACCAATAAAATTAGGAGCCATTTTATTGGTGACATAATCCCCTCTTCTAACATGAATACCGACAGAATTAGTCTTTTTTATAAGTTCTAATACATTTTTATTTTTACTATCTAATTTATTTTTAAAGGTAAAATCGTTACGGACAATATTTTTTATATCTTCAAAATATCTTTTGTCTTGCCAAAATCCTTGAACGTAAAAATCTCCTCTAAGGTTAAGAATATTTGGATCAAATTGTTGGCCTTTTTTTTCAGTAACAATGTGTTTGTTTATGTTTATGCCCAATCTCTCATCAAGTAGATAGAATATTCGATTTAACGTTTGATTCTTAATAATTCCCATATTCTTTAGATCTCTATCAGTGGCAGGGGTAGCTTTTATTTTAAATACATCCAACTCAAAACGTCTCGGTGTATTTAGAAGTGCGTTAGTAAAATGATATTTAAGTTGGGTTTTATTTTTTATGGTCAAACGACGTCCAAAAGCGTATTGGAACATCTGATTGCCCAAACCACCTGTTAAATTACAAATTATCATTTCTTCTTAGTGTAACTTGCTGTTTTATCCATTGGTAGGTGGGTTTTAATCCTTTCTTTAGTTCCATTTTTGGTTCCCACAGGAGTTTTTTTCTAATAAGTTTGTTATCTGACTTTCTTCCTCTAACGCCCTGAGGTCCTGAAATGTGTTTTATCTTTAAACTTTTCCCAGCAATTTTTATAACCATTTCTGCCAACTGGTTGATTGTGACCATTTCTTCTGAACCTATATTGAGAGGGCCAGTAAAATCAGAATTCATAAAGCGTCTGACACCCTCTAAACATTTATCAATAAACAAAAAAGACCTAGTTTGTTTCCCGTCACCCCACATTTCGATTGTTCCACCAGTTTTTGCCTCAGCCACTTTGCGACAAATAGCTGCTGGAGCTTTTTCTTTACCGCCTCGCCAAGTACCTTCAGGACCAAAAACATTATGAAATCGGGCAATTCTGACATTTAAACCATAATTTCTATGAAATGATAAATATAGTCTTTCACTAAAAAGTTTTTCCCACCCATATTCACTATCAGGGGCAGCTGGGTAAGCAGATTCTTCTGAGAGTCTTGGATTATTAGGGTCGGTTTGATTATAAGCAGGATATACACAGGCCGATGAGGAAAAAAATATCTTTTTAATTTTGGCCGCGGTTCCATAATATGCAATATTTAAATTAATTGTGGCTGAGTTATGCATAACATTAGCATCATTGTCACCAGTAAAGATATATCCTGCACCACCCATATCGGCAGCTAGTTGATAGACTTCATCAAAAGGTCTGTCTAATACTTTTTTAACAACTTTGACATCCCTTAAATCGCCGATAATAAAATCATCAGCAACAGTTTTGCTAAATTCTGGGTATTTTAGATCGACTCCCCTGACCCAAAATCCTTCCTTTTTTAATTTTTTGACGAGATGACTACCAATAAATCCACCCGCTCCGCAAACTAAAGCCATTTTTGATTTATTCATTTTTTTTATTCATAAATAAATTAAAAAGCCAAATCTTGAAATCAATTGTAATATGTTGTACATTTTATCAAAAAAAGACATTTTGTATCCATATCTAATTAACGGGCCTTTATAATTAAATTGTTGTAGTTTTTGAATTGAAGATTGTGGACACTATCTGATCCAACTAAACCTCCCTGTTCCCCAGCAACAAAGATTTTATCGCCTTTATACATATTTTTATTAAAATATTTAAAACAATCCTATTTTTTTACTTTTCCGTAAACGAACAGATTCGGTTTGATACCAAGCAAATTAAGAAAATAGTATATTATAATGCAAAAAGCCACATATATAGTTAATGGTAGATGCAGTAGCAGGGCTATACTTTTCTTTCTAAATATAAAAAAGTAAAACGATATTAGTAACGGCCCAATTAGAGTTAAGGCAAATAAAATAAAGAAGTATTTTTTTATGGCAAAGGAAATGGGTTGGAAATTTTCTCTGTTTGAAAATCCTGTTCCTGGGAGATTTTTATAATGCACATTTACAAGAACTTTCCAGCTCAACTTGTTTAAGTATTTTTTTAGATTATTAGCTGAATTGTGAACGATTGGATCATCTTTAAGAATGGCAATGGATTTAGAGGTACTCATAAGTACATAAGGAACCGTTGGAACAATTTGCGCATTATTTAAAGTAAGCTTAATTTTATTGTTAAGATATTTTTTTTCTATGATAGTGCCGGCACACAGGTCTATCAAAGGAAGCGTTTCATTTTTAGAAAAGAAAAAAATACAATAATCTTTTGTTTCGTGGTAATTTTTGTGTCTTTTCTTAAAGTCATTAATAAAGAAAAAGTAGTTTGGTGAAATTCCATACATATAATAAGAAAAAGGATCACCAAAGGTGTTTATGTAGTCATTAGTGAGAGAATACTTTTTTGGTTGTTTATAACCGCTGGAAAATAGAATCTTTACAGACTTATTTTTATAGAATAAAGCAAGCCTATTTTTTAATGAAAAAGTAGATTCCAAGACTTCATCAGAATCTAAGAACATTAAATACCTGCCCTTAGCATTTAAGAGTCCGATATGTTTGGCATATTCCTGCTGTTTTTTTTTATTTTTCAAGATCGTACAGCCATAATTTATAGCGATTGATAAAGTTTTATCTTTTGATCCCCCATCAATTACGATAACTTCAATTAAACTCGGGTCAAAAGACTGTTTTTTTAAGGAAATTAGAGTTTCTTCGATTGTTTTACCTGAGTCCAGGGTTGGTATTATTACACTGACAAGAGGGTTCATTGATAACTAATTTTTCTCAAAATAATAATTGTTAATAAGCCTACATATATATGTAATTTCTTGATCTGTTATTTCGGGATAAATTGGCAGAGAAATTATCTTGCCGGATATTTTTTCAGTTACGGGCAAAGAGTTAATTTTATATCCCAAATATGAGTAACATTTTTGTAGATGAATGGGTATGGGGTAATGAATAAGTGTTTCTATACCATGTTTTTTTAAATAAACAGATATTTTATCTCTATTCTCAACCTCAATCACAAAGATATAGTAATTTGAAGTGCTGTTGGCGAAAATTTTCTGGGTCTTGATATTGGGCAATCCCTTAATATATTTTTTTGCAATGATATTTCTTTTTCTATTCCACTTATTTAAGTGTCTTAATTTTACTCGTAGTATTGCCGCTTGCAGTTCATCAAGTCTAGAATTAATGCCGATAGTTTCATGGTAATATTTTTTAACTTCTCCATAGTTTCTTAGCTTTATAAGCTTCTTGTAGAGATCTTGGTTATTAGTAGAAAGTGCTCCACCGTCCCCATAGGCGCCGAGATTTTTACTTGGATAAAAACTAAAAACTCCTATATCGCCAAAAGTACCGGTCATTTTTCCATCGAGTGTTGCTCCGTGCGATTGACAGGCGTCTTCGATCACATATAAATTATGTTTTTTGGCAAGATCTACTATTTTTTTTATTTCACAAGGAGCTCCAAACAAATGGACCGGCAGTATGGCTTTTGTTTTTTTTGTTATTTTTGATTCTATTTGATCAACATTAATTTGGTAAGTATCAGAGTCAATATCCACAAATACTGGAGTTGCTCCTACCTCGGTAATGGCAAGTGTTGTGGCAATAAAACTATTGGGCTGAGTTATTACTTCATCACCTTTATGTATGTTGAGCGCGCGAAGAGCAAGTATTAATGCTTCAGTGCCATTCCCTACTCCTACTATGTATTTAGAACCTAGATAAGTGGCAAATTCTTTTTCAAATAGCTTTAATTCATTCCCCAGAATAAAAAATTGACTGTCAACAACTTTTTTGATAGCACCATCTATTTCATTTTTAATTTCGGTATATTGTTTGTGGAGATCTAAAAAGCGGACGTTCATAGTAATTTTGGAGTTTTTTTGTCTAGTTTGTAATGCCTACCACAACTACATAGGGCTAAATCTTTTTTGAAAACTAGTTTTTTACCACAGGCACAAACATAACCGCCGACTTTAGCAGGATTACCAAAAACTATAGTAAAATCAGAGACGTTTTTTGTAACAACGGACCCGGCTCCAACAAGGGCATATTTACCAATTGTGATATTGGGCAGTATTGTAGAATTGGCTCCGATAGAGCAACCTTCATTTAATAATATTTTTTCTTGTTTATAGTCATTATTTTTGCTTCTTGGATAACGATCGTTTGTAAATACGGCCGCCGGGCCAATAAACACGTTATTTTTGATAGTTACTCCATCCCACAGATAGACGCCGCTTTTTATAGTGACGTTGTCACCTATAATAACTTTATTTTCTATAAAACAATGATCACAAATATTACAATGGCTGCCAATTTGAGCGCCAGAAAGTATGTGGACAAATGCCCAAATATGAGTACTCTTACCAATTTTGTTTGTATCAACGATTGCTTTTTCGTGGATAAAAAAATTAGCCATTTTTTATTTCAATTTGTAATAGATACTATCACTCTTTGACCACTCGCTATCTGCATAATTAAGTAAAGCTGCAAATTTAGACAAACTTTTGAATGTGTGAGCTATGCCAGGGCCGATGCACAACCTTTCATATTTATCTAACTTATAGTCGAGTATAATGGTTGTTCTTTCTTTTGTAACAATATCTTCGAGGTATACCTCCACTTTTCCTGCCAAAATACCGAACCATTCAGTCCATTTTTTGTGATAATGGTTTCCTCTAATAGTTCCTTTTTTAGAAAAGGTCACAAAATATATTTGGCCGAACGGTTTACCTGATTTTTTAAGGTCGGAGTATTTCAAAAAAACTATTAGATCTCCTCGTTTGTCAGAAAACTTATTTATCTTTTCAATTTTATAGTTCATTTCAATAAAAATTGACCAATAATAACGCTAGGGCTCTTATCAGGAATTATATATGGTTTTTGATACCTTTTATAGTTTTTAGCAAATTTATTAATAATGAGAGGATTGTTAAAGCTTAAAACCGCATTGTTATTTAAACCTTCAAAACCTTCAGTCAAGTTTCTAAGTATTAAACAGGGCTTTCCCAAATAATAAGTTTCTTGCTGATTTCCAACTCCATCAGTCATGATAAATTCACTTTTTGTCAGAACATTTATATACTCAATATAAGGGATCCTATCAATCACGACAATTTTTTTGTTTCTTTTAATGCGATTAAGAAGTTTTAGATCATTTAACAACCTTTTTGTTGGGTTGTGGAGAGCAAAAACGCAGTACAGATCTGTCTTAAGATTAAATAAGAAATTGATAAGTTTTATAACTAGCTTTTTATTTAATAACGCTTCCTGTCTATGGAGGGCAAAAATGAAATATTTTTTATTCCGGAGGTTCCTAATGAGTTTTGATTTTGGCGCTATTTTCATGGCTATATGCAAACTATCAATTGAAGTATTGTAAAAAGTATTCACTTTTTTTTTGTTTATTCTTAAAGCGTTGTGACCAATGGAGGTGTAAGGACAAAAAAGTACATCGGAAAGATATGATGATAGTGTACGATCGAGTTCCTCTGGGAAGGGATAAAAAAGCCTCGATGATTTGTAGCCAGCCTCTACGTGGCCAATCTTTAGTCCATAAACTCTACCGATTATTGCACCCATCAATGTAGAAACAGTATCACCGTGAATAATCATCCACGTTTTTGCTTTATCTAGTTGCCTAAATTCTTTTCCAAGAACGAACAAACCTCGAAAAGTAGTCTTTAAAAACCATGATATTAACCCATAAGGAGTTTGCGATACCTGTTTTTTTGTTAAATTAATGTCAACTGCTTTAATGTGTAAATATTTAAGCATTACGCTTTTGCTTAAATCATTTTGTCCTGATGAAATAATTTTAAATGGGACTTTTTTTTCTTGAAAAAATTTGATAACGGCAGTCATTTTTATAAGTTCAGCCTCAGTCCCAATGAAAAAGTAGTAATTTTTCATTATTGTAATTTAATCACTCTTTAATTATCTTAAGATCTTTAGGAATAATAAGTTTATGGTGTGGTCGGTTATAAGAGTGAAGAATGTAACGGCGATAGAATATAGCTAGAGTGTCAATCATAATCTGCCAAATAGATTTTATAGTGGCGGCTGAGGAAAGGGCGCTGAATTGATAATCAAGTTTTATTGGCGCTTCATAAATGCGGGTAAAACCAAGCTGCTCGGCTACAACCAACATCTCAAGATCACCGGCAAATTTCTTTTCCAAAAGTCTTGGTAAAATCTTCTCCAGAACATTTTTCTTAAAAATTTTTATCCCCGCTTGGGTATCGGTAACTTTAATACCAAAGAGAAGCTTAACTAAGGTGTAATAACCAAAACTGAGAATTTTCCTTTGCAAAGAATAGTTGACCTGGGAGACCTGATGTCTTTTCGAGCCAACAATGATATCAGCGTTATACCATTCCATATGTTCAAGAAGCATTGAAATACCGTTGGGGTCGATTTCCATGCCCGAATCAATAAACATTACGTAGTCGCCTTTAGCATAGTGCATACCCAGCCGGATAGCATAACTTTTGCCCTGATTTTCTTTGTAACAAAGAGCTTTGACTTTAGGAATATGAGCTTTTTTAATTTTTTCAGAGGCTTTGTCTACTTTCCCATCAACAACAACAATGATTTCGTAGTCGTAGCGGATTTTATCGAGAACTTTTTTTATTTGTTTAACGTTACGAACAATAATTTTTTCTTGTTTGTAGCAAGGAATGATTAGACTAAGGAAGTGATTTTGCAGTTTGACATTTTGGTCCATAATGTGGAAGAGTATAGCAGATTTAATTTTCAATTTAAAATTACTCTACCACTTCTTCTCCTTCAAAGATGACGTCGTCTTCGCCGCCGGAAGAAGAGCCGGTATCTGTTGAAGTATTATTTTGTGGGGCAACAAAAGCAAAACTAGAGATAAGAGTATTGTTGACTTTTTGCCAATAGGCTTTTTTTTCTGTCGGTAAATCAGTTGTAATTGTAAACAAGACTCCTTGATCTAGAGCAACGGTAATTATTTGACTATTAATCTGATATTGACGACCATCGATATCAGCCAACTTTAATTTTGTTATTTTCCCGAAAAAAGAACTGGTTTTTTTATCCTTGAAATAATCATCAATCTGAGCCAGATTACTATCAACGGCCTTTATTGTTGCTTCTCCGGTTCCATCTTTTGGTTTAATTTCCAAGTCGGTGTAAACAGAGTCATCAGTAATTTTTTTTGCAGTGACATTCAAATCTTCTGGGTAATTAAATTTGAAACCAGCTGGATCAGTATAACTTTTAAATCCAGCGGCCGGACTAGGGACAACTGTCTCGTCAGAATTTAAGTTGTTGGAGACAATTGGAGAAGCAGTTTTTTTCTGAAAAAATAAGAAAAAAATTATGGCAATTAAAATGATGATAGCGAGAGCGCCTAAAATAATTTTCTGTTTCATAATTTCAAGCTAAATTTTGACTCGAAATCTTTTTAAGGTTTTTTTACCATTAGTCAGTTCAGTCAGCACCTCTAGTTTCATATTGGTCAGATTTTCGTGATAGACACAAGCAGGAGGAGAGCAGGTGCCAAAAAGAAGTTCCCTTGAAACATTGCTGGTGGAAATATCAATCGTTCCTGAGGCACCCTCTTGTTTGCCGTTAGTTTCATAAATCAAGGTATACATGACACTATTGGCTTTTTGTAGGTTACTAAAATAAACGTTAAGAGCGCGCCTGTCGGCTCTTAGTCGGGCTGAAACGCCGATTCCAGAAGTATAACTTTTGCCGGTTGACTTAGACGATTGGAAACGAGGAAGAACCTTGGCCTCGACAGGAAGAACTGAGATTGTAAAGATTAGAGTGAACAGCAATGGCCATAAAAAACGTTTCATAGGATTAGTGTAACACATTAATAATTTTCAATTCCGATTAAATCGGAATTAATTTTTAAGGTTTAATTTTAAATTATCTCTTAAAAGCTCGATACCGTTTTTTTTAGACCGCTTCACCCAATCTAAGGGATACCCAAGCGATTGTCTAAAAAAAAGGTATCTGCGCTTTTTAAACAAAATATAAGTAAAGAATATAAGCGTTGATATTTAATGTTATGACGGGCCGAAATAATGTTTTTGTAGCATATAAACCATTGATTGTTAAATAAATTTAACAATAATTTAATTGTGAACTATTTTTTAGGAAATTTTTTTACTGTCAGTTCTGAATTATTGGTTAATTTATCAGCTTCTTGGTTTGCTTTAATATTTATTGAGCCACAAATTAATCAACAAATTAATTTCATAATATTGATTCTTAGATTATTTTTTGGTAGCATTTCATTACTAGTTGCATGGTTATTGCGAAATAAAACACACATATGAATTTTACTAATAGCGTTAATATTATTGCAGTTCAGTATGGAATTGTTCTCATTATTTTTCTTCTTTTGTATCTAATCTTTACAAAAGAAACTAAGGGCCAAAAAAGAGAGAAATCCACTTCCCATTAGCTTCAAATCCTGATATAATTATTCTTTACAAACCTAACAACAAATTAATTATGAAAAAGCTGGCGTTAATTGTCCTTGATGGTTGGGGAATTGGCAAAGAAGATGAACACAACGGCATTTTTATGTCCAAGCCAGAGTTTTTCAATAATCTTTGGCAAAACTATCCCCACACCACTCTTCAAGCCAGCGGTGAATATGTCGGTCTTCCTGAAAGCCAAATCGGCGGCAGTGAGGTCGGTCACTTGACCCTTGGTGCCGGCAGAGTAATTTTTCAGGAACTGCCCCGAATTACCAAAAGTCTTGAGGAAAAAAACAGTGACGAGCCGATTTCCAAAAACGCCAACTTTCTTCAACTAATTGATCAAGCCAAGAAAAAAACATTAAATCTAATTGGTATGATTTCACCTGGGGGTGTTCATAGTCATGAAAATCATCTTTATAAACTGCTGGAAATCTTTAAAAAACAAGGTTGTCTTTCCCCAAACATTCATTTTATTGCTGATGGCCGCGATGTTTCTCCCCTATCTGGTATTGAGAGTGCTAAAAGATTAATTAATACAACAAAAGAACTAAACTTTGGTAAAGTTGTCACTCTCTCCGGTCGTTTTTATGCGATGGACCGCGACAAAAACATGAAACGAACCGAGAAAGCGATTGATCTTTATATTTCTGGAAAAGCAACTGTCGAAAAAGATCTGGTAATCGCTTTCCAAGCAAGTTATGACAAAAAAATTCTTGATGAGTTTATTGAACCGGTTGTTGTTGACGCTAACTTCAAAGGTATCGGTAAAGACGAGCCTCTATTCTTTTTTAACTTTCGTACCGACCGGATGAAACAGTTGGTCACCGAGATAAATAAAAATCTTCCGACAAATCAAATTTTTACGATGACCCGTTATGACAAAAGCTATTCTTATCCGGTGATTTTTGAAAAAAAAGCTATTGATAATACGGTTGGAAAAATAATTAGTAAATATAAATTAACGCAACTGCGGGCGGCCGAGACAGAAAAGTATGCCCATGTCACCTATTTTTTCAACGGCGGCGTGGAAAGAGTCTTTGAAGGTGAGGACAGGATTTTAATCGAAAGCAATAAAGACATTACTCATGATCAGATGCCGGAGATGAAGGCTAAAGAAATTGCTCAAGCAGTGATTGACGAAGTGCCAAAGACTAATCCTAATTTCATTCTGGTTAATTTTGCCAATGCTGATATGGTTGGTCACACCGGTAAGATGCCGGCGATTATCACGGCCATTAAGGCAACTGATGAAGCATTAAAAAAATTATGTGATTATTTAATCAGCCAAGGATATATTTGTTGCATTACGGCCGATCATGGCAATGCCGACCAGACCTATGATCATGAAGCCAATCACGCCTCAACCGCCCACTCTTTAAATCCGGTGCCATTTATTATTTACGATAAAGAAAATCAAAAGATTAAACTTAATCAAGACAAACATAATGGGTTAAGTAAAGTGGCAGGAACAGTGTTAAATTTGATGGAGATTAAGGAAGCAGAAGGGTTTGAAAACTTGATATTATAAATTCAAATCACAATACACAAATTACAAATCACAAACAATATTCAAATTACAATTATTCAATCTTAAAACGTTTATTAATTGTCTATTGTGATTTGCTTGGAACTTGTAATTTGGAATTTGTAATTTTATAAAACTATGCCTAAACTAACAAAAATTGTTGCCACTATCGGCCCGTCATGCGACTCACTGGAAATGATTGAAAAAATGATCAAAGCCGGAGTCGATGTTTTCCGTTTTAATTTCAAACACAACACGGTTAAATGGCACAATGAACGAATTAAAAGAGTTAATGATGTGGCCGAAAAAATGGGCGTACCAATTGGAACTCTTATTGATCTTCAAGGACCTGAAATCCGGATTAATATGCCGATTGACGAAATGTTGATTAAAGCCGGTGAAAAGTATATTTTTGGTGAAGAATCTTTTGCTAAAAAAGAACCGGGTTTTTCCATCTCCCATCCCCAGATAATTTCTTTTTTGAAAGAAGGTCAAAAAGTTTTGGCCGAAGACGGTACCTACACTTTTATTATTGAAAGATCAGGAAAAAAAACTTACCTTCGTGCTAAAACCAGCGGGACTCTGAAACATCATAAGAACTTTAATATTCCCGGAGCTGACTTTCCTTTTCCGGTTATGGTTGAGCGCGATTTTGACGGACTCAAACTAACCCAAAGACACAAAATTAATTATGTAGCTTTATCTTTTGTTCGGTCGGCTGAAGATTTGCGGACGGTCAAAAAAGAAATAGCTAAGTACAAGATTAAAGCTAAAATTGTCGCTAAGATTGAGACAAGAAAAGCCCTAGATAATCTTGATGAAATTATTTCTGAGTCAGGCGCGGTGATGGTCGCCCGAGGAGATTTGGGCGTTGAGGCGTCGGTTCAGGAAGTGCCTTATTATCAAAAAATCATTATTGAAAAATGTATTGAAAAAGGGATTCCAGTAATTACGGCTACTCAAATGTTACAGTCAATGATTACCAGTCCAAATCCAACCAGAGCCGAAGTTTCTGATGTCGCCAATGCTACCTATGATTTGACCGATGCCGTTATGCTTTCCGGTGAATCAGCCAGTGGCCAGTATCCTTTAGAAGCCGTGTTAATGATGAAAAAAATAATCACCTTTAACGAAACAAGAATTCTGGAAGATCACCGAAAATGGTTTAAGTTTAAAATCGATGATACTGAGGGGGTTTTTTGTAACAATGCTTATGAACTATATCTTTTATATAGAACACAAAAAAAACCGATTTCTGGATTTATTGTTTTTTCTCATACCGGTCGCACCGTAAAACTAATTTCTCGATACCGACCGTTGGTACCGATTTTTGCCTTTGTTCCTGATAAAAACGTCTATGAAAGCTTAAGTTTAAGCTTTGGCGTTACACCTTTTGTTTACAGACAAATGGCCAAGAAATCAGCTGTTAATAAAAAAGACATTCGTGAGCTAATTGATGGGTTAAAGAAAAAAGGACTGGTTAAAGAAAATAGTCTTTTGATTGTTTTACACGGAGATTTTTGGGCCATCAAAGGCAAGACGTCGACGTTGAGGTTGATGGAAGCGTGAAAGCTATATTAAAGATCAAATATCAAAAATCAAAGTGATATATAAAAAAGCAAAAACTTTTAATGAATAACATTCGCAACTTCGCCATTATCGCTCACATTGATCATGGTAAATCGACTTTGGCTGATCGGTTATTGGAGATAACCGGCGTTATCAAAGCTGGTAACCATGAAGCTCAGTTTTTGGACAGAAATCCTATATCTAGGGAAAGAGGAATAACTATTAAATTAGCTCCGGTTAGGATGCTTTATAGAAATCACAAATCACAAATTACAAATCACAAGGAAAATTCCAATCCACAAAATTCAAAACAAATTGAAAATTTAAAATTTGAAATTGAAAATTCAGATTCAGAATATATATTGAATCTGATAGATACTCCTGGTCATGTGGATTTTTCGTATGAAGTGGATCGGACTTTGGCCTGTGTTGAGGGTGTAATTTTGCTTGTCGATGCTACTCAAGGTGTGCAAGCACAAACCATTGCCAATGCCTACAAGGCAATTGATAAAAATCTGGTAATTATTCCGGCGGTTAACAAGATTGATATGCCGGGAGCCGAGATTGAAAAAACTAAAAAACAGCTAGGAGAGTTTTTGGGGATCAGCGCCAGTGAAATTTATCAGGTGTCGGCGAAGACGGGAGAGAATGTGGAAGAATTGTTGAGGGTGGTTATAGAAAAGGTTCCGCCCCCTAAAAATCCCAATGACCAAGTACCAATTTCCAATAAAATCTTAAATTCCAATAATCAAAATTTAAAACATCCTGAAACTTCTGTGCGGTCGTTAATTTTTGATTCTTACTATGATCAGCACCGGGGAGTGATTGCCTTTGTGAGAGTTTTTGATGGTGAAATAAAAAAAGGCATAAGGGTGAAGTTGGCACATACGGAAAAGATTTTTGAGGTTTTAGAAGTGGGTAGTTTTAACCCTGATCTTAGGCCAGAGGAAAAATTAAATGATGGTGAGATTGGTTATGTAGTTACCAACTTAAAAGACATTCACCAAGTGCAGGTGGGTGACTCGATTATTAATGAAAAAGGGGCCATTCCCCTACCAGGTTATAAAAAGGTTAAACCAATGGTTTTTGCGTCAATGTTTACGACTGATACCAACGATTATCTTCATCTGAAAAAAGCTTTGGGAAAACTTTATCTTAACGACTCGTCTCTGCAGTTTAACGGGATTTACAGTCGGGCACTTGGGGCTGGCTTTAGAGTTGGTTTTCTGGGACTATTGCACGCCGATGTTGTTCGGGAGCGGTTGGAACGGGAGTTTGGCCTAAGTCTTGTTTTGACACCACCTCAGGTTGAGTTTAAGCTTGAGGATAAAAAATACTTTGAACCTTATGTTAAAGTTCTGATTGTTACCCCAAATCAATATTTAGGAAATATAATGCAACTTTGTGAAAACTACCGGGCAAAATTTTTGACCATGGATAATAAAAGTCAGATCTCAATTGTCTATGAAATGCCCATGTCTGAAATGATCTCTGATTTTTATGACAACTTAAAGAGTGTTAGCTCAGGTTATGCCTCTTTGGACTGGGAATTTTTGCGTTATCAGCCGGTCGAGGCCGATAAATTAATGATTTTGCTAAATATGGAACCGGTCGATGAATTTTCTGAGGTAGTCGTTAAACAAAGAGCGATGATGAAAGGACAGATGATTACAAAAAAACTGCGCGAAATTATTCCCAGACAACAGTATGAAGTGAAGATCCAGGCCCAGTTTAAGGGAAAAATTATTGCCTCAGAGAGGATTTCTCCTTTTCGCAAAGATGTTTTGATAAAAAGTGGTAAAGTGATTGGGGCTGGTGACGTCGGTCGGAAAAGAAAACTTTTGGAGAAGCAGAAAGAAGGCAAGAAAAAAATGAAAATGGTTGGAAAAGTTGAGATTCCTAAAGAAGCGTTTTTTAAGCTTTTTAGAAGAAGCTAATTTAATTTTAAATTTTTAATTATAAATTTAAAATCAATTTTTAAGATTTAATTTTTAAAATTTAAACTTTAAAATTAGAACTTGATTGAAAATTTGAAATTTTAAATTAAAAATTATTGTTTAATTTATTAAACAATTCAAGGGCTTGCTTAAAGGCTTGGTCCATATTCAGATATTGATAACTTCCCAGTCTTCCTAAAAAAAATATTCCTTGTTTTTTTAATTTTTGCGCTTGTTGTTGATATTTTTTGTAAATTTCCAGATTATTTTTTGAAAGCACCGGGTAAAACGGTTCTTTTCCCCAACTGGGATATTCATAAATAATCGTCGTGCTACTATTTTTTTGGAAAGTGGCGTGTTTTGGTTCGGTGATCCTGGTAAATTTAAAATCATTGGGGTAGTTGATCTGCGCTCGTGATTGAAACCATTTTTTATCTAGTGTTTTTTCGCGAAAAGATAACGAACGGTACTGTAGTTTCCCAAAACGATAATCAAAAAATTGGTCTATCTTTCCGGTAAAAAAAAGCTTTTCAAAATTAGCAAATTTATTTTTTATTTTAAAGTAATCGGTTTTTGTCAGAATAGTTATATTTTTGTGTCTCAACATTTCTTCAAAAATTTTCCAATAGCCATTTTTTGGCATCGTTTGGTATTTGTCTGTGTAATAACGATCGTCAAAATTAGTATGAACTGGGATTCTTCCCGCAACCGCTGGAGAAATATTTTTTGGATCAGTCGCCCACTGTTTTATTGTGTAGTTTTTAAACAATTTTTGATAAAGTTTGTTTCCGATACGGGACAAAAACAACTGCTTACTATTTTTTGGATTTTTGATTAGTTGAGTGTTTTTAGTTAACCAAAGTTTCATTTCTGCTTCTGTCTGGATATTTAAGTCAAAAAGTAGATTAACGGTTGTAATGTTAACAGGAATGGGAACTAACTTTTTATCAGCATAACTTAAGACCCGATGTTCGTATTGATGCCAATCGGTAAAACGGCTGATATACTGCCAAACCTGTTGGTCATTGGTATGGAAAAAATGCGGTCCGTATTTTGGAACAAGAATTTTTGCCTGATTGAAATAATCATAACAGTTGCCGCCAATATGATCTCTTTTTTCAATTATTAGGACTTTTTTTCCGTTGGTGGCAAATCGTTCAGCCAGAGTGGCGCCGGAAATACCTGAGCCGATAATGATTATCTGATTATCCATTTGATGTTTGGGTCTTTTTTCATAAAAGTGACCTGTCTTTTTGCATATTGGATTTCTTTGTTGGTCCACCGTTCCACTACTTGTTTTTTGGTCAGTTCACCATTAAGATACTTGATCATTTGTTGATAACCAATGGTTTTTAAGCCAGGATCAGTTAGCTTATAACCTTTTTTTAAAACCATCCTAACTTCATCTATTGCACCCCGTGATAATCTTTGTTTGATTCTGGTTTTAACGGATTTAATCAAATCATCTTTTTTGCCAAATTTAATTCCGATAAAATCATAGCCGCTGTTTTTATAAAAGTCTTTTAGCTTAAATGGTAAACTTTTTTCTTGGGATTGGTATTTATTACTTTTTATAATCTCAATCTTTCTAATTAATCTTTGAGGATTATTTTTATCGCTCCACTTTAATGTTTCGAAACATTGAAGTGACAGAAGGGAAAGAATTTTTTGTAATTCAGGAACGGTTTTATGGCTAAGATCTTTTCTCAACTGCCAGTCGGGCGGAATCGTCTCAGTTACCACTTGGTACAAAAGATGATAAAGATAAAAATATGTACCGCCGACAATAATCGGAGTTTTTCCTTGGTTGATGATTCTTTCAATCAAAGGTTGGGCACAGTTTTTGAAATCAAATGAAGAAAAATATTGATGGGGATAAACAATATCATTAAGCCACTGA
>Ga0315288_10002062_pt1 | contig 26045 bp, 25 predicted proteins | sample YL17G11_20_MG_FD_203454 | JGI IMG/M metagenome (GOLD analysis project Ga0315288, IMG submission 203454) | Sediment microbial communities from Yellowstone Lake, YNP, Wyoming, USA - YL17G11_20 | ecosystem: Environmental > Aquatic > Freshwater > Lake > Sediment | place: USA: Wyoming | collected... | reverse complement strand
GAGTTGTTTAGAGTCAGAGTGCCTTCTCTGCCATAGAAACCGGCGTTCGAGTGTCTCTTAAACAAGGTATCACTCGCGGACAAAACACTGTAGCGTTCCATATCGATACCGTAAATTGTGCCGTAATTTCCATCAAAGACACAGGACGACACCGCAGGCCAGCAGTGGTTATAGACGTACATCCCCGCACTCGAATTGTTGCTGAAAGTACAGTTATGCACGTCCGGATATGAGAAGTTCTCGGTGCGAATACCGTAATTTTGATTATTCTTGATTGTGCAGTTCACAATGGACACATCGGCGCCATCAACAAGAAAAACGCCCGCTCCATTAGTTAAACTGCCTCTTATCGTAAAGCCGTCCACTAATGCTTCGGCTACGTCCTGTGCTTTAACGACATACAGAACCGCGTCCCAATAGTTTTGCCCGATTTGACCTTCAAGAATCGTCTCATTATTCGCATCAGCAAGGTTTCGCTGGTCGGGGCTTGTCTCGTATGTGCCGACGCCGCCGAAATGGCCTATCAAAGCGACGTTATCCGGCAGTTCAAAACTTTTTTGCTGATAATTAGCGACATTTATATCATTCACCGGCTTATACGTCCCCGCGGCAACCCATATCGCCGTAACCTCAGGCCCGCATTGCCTCGCTGCCGCAAGGGCAACCTGAAGGTCTTTATAAGCGTCATTCCAGTTTGTCCCGTTGTGAAAACCATTGGCGTCTTTGTCAACGTAGATTATATCGCTACCCCACGGGCAGACGTCAACGTTGCAATCCGCCTGAGTATAATAAATGTAGCTGCTGCTAAGAACCACGCGATTTGTTATCACTTCGCAGGGAGCCGCATAGCGATTCACACTGCATATCAGCTCAAAGGCGTTCGAATCATCAGGCCCAAGGTCTCCAAGATTCCAGGTTACCGTTCGCTTGTCTGCATCGTACAGGCCGTTCGGCTCTGATGACACGTAATTAACCTCAATCGGCAGATAATCCGTCAACACCACGTCTTCAACCGGATGACCGTTGGCATCGTAACGAATGTCAAATACAATAATATTATTGCTGAGCGGTTCGACACATTCGTTACTCGAGTCGGCGTTTACCTTTGTCAGAATCGTCGGCGCGGGCCAGTTTAGCGTGGCGAACATAAACGCTACGGTTACGGACGTCGATTGGCCGGGTGCAAGGGTCGGCAGAAACCAGCCCATCGCTCCCGCTGTTCTGCCGTATGTGTAGTCGTTGGCATCGAGGTCGCGATTCTCAATATCTATATGTGCGCCCGAGTCAGGTTTTCCCCAGGAATCCGGGTAGTAGTTGCACTCGTAAACATTGGGCGCCACAGTAGAGCTAAAGCCGACCCAGTCGGTATGGTTGGCGGTTTTCACGGGGTCGTTCATATTGTTCCACTGGGTTATGTCATAACGGAAATTGCCGACTTGATGGATGGGGTTGTATGGCGTGTAATTTTCAAGGGCATCGGGATAGTCGTATGTTTCGTATGAGCAGTGAACGACCGGACCATAATCGTTTGCTCCGTGACCGTGAAGCAACTGGTAGAATTCCAGGCCCGTGAGGTTGCCGCTTGGCTTGATGTTCTTGATTGTATATGTCTGCAAAAGGACGTACCGCTCGCTCATTTTCCCGCCGATTGTCCCATTTTGCTCGTGATACATCAGAGGCGAAAAATTCCCATCTCCTAAGTCGGCTATCTCATAATTGATGGTTATCTCGACCTGGTTGTTACTGATAACCGACTGTGCCGTATCATCGCCGATGACTGGGTTGTTGGTATCGTCCCACGAGTCATAATAGCTTACTGTAAAATCACAATAGGTAGGCCAATTGGGCACTTGAAAGTAATCCGTCAGCCACATTGCTTTTGGTGCCTTCGGATTCCCGTCATAGTAAATCGCAGCGCCCCACTCACCGCTTAGAAGTTCGTGGAGACCATGAGGATGGTATGCCGACAAACCCCAATTCATGATGTCCGCATATCCAGCCGCGTCTATGTTTAATTGAATTTCTACGGGTGTGGAGGAACTAAGCGTAAAAGGTGGGTAAAAACCGTTAACCGAAATGTTGAGACGAATGATGATGCACAAAATTATTAGGGTAGATTTTCTTCCGAGCATTGAATTGCCTCCTTAATTAGGAAAAAGAAACCGTTATCGGGATTGTCTTCTAAGGAATACTCCCCCCAAAGCCAGCAATAGTATTGTTCCTGGCTCTGGGATTTCATGCAAGATAACATTTGGCCGCGTAAAGGGACCCCTAAACATCAAGGTAAATGGGTCGCCGTCTGCCCATTTCCCGTGTAACCACCAGTCGCTGGAATGTGCTTCGTACAGAAAATCGCTTCCGTAAACGTGTATCTTGGCAAGATCGCCTTGGGTCCAAATAAGATGATATTCGGGTAGCTCCCAATGATACAGATTAAGCACGCTCGAGTCCAAGACCTCAACCTGAGAAAAAAGGTAGCTCTCGAAGCCAAGGGTGCCACCATACGCGTTGAACGTGCTTGTATCGTTCAAACGAAGTCCATCCCGAATAAATCCCCCCGTCATATCGACGCTGGCTTCACTGAAGATATGGACAAAAGTAAATGTATCGCCGTCTTCGATTACGCCGTCTGTGGTGAAGTCAATCGGCGTCCACTCGGCCGGGCACAATACGGCCCAGACCAGCACAATCACTCCCACAGCCCCAATTCTTAGGTCCCGCATAAGCCCATCTCCTTAAAATAGTTTTCAATACTCCCATTATACCACAAACACGCAATTCTTTCACAATATTATTATCTTTTCCCGCTGATTGTCCCATTTTGCTCGTGGTACATCAGAGGCGAAAAATTTCCATCGCCTAAGTCGGCTATCTCATAATCAATCGTTATCTCGACCTGGTTGTTACTGATAACCGAATGTGCAGTATCATAACCGACAACTGGATTGTTGAGATCCTCCCATGCCCTATAAGAATTTACCGTGAAATCACAATAAGTAGGCCAAGGTGGCGCTAAGAAGTAATCGGTTAGCCACATTGCTTTCGGCGCCTTCGGATTCCCGTCATAATAAATCGCCGCTCCCCATTCACCACTCAGCAGCTCATGGTAACCGTGAGGGTGATAGGGCGATAAGCCCCAATAGAATTTGTCTGCATATCCGGCAGCATCTATGTATGCATACCCACACGGAAAAGTTAGGGTAAAAGTATTAAAACCATATACAATATTACATATTATGAGTGTGAAATATAAAGAGATTGTTCCTGAAAGTTTTTTCCCGAGTTTCATGTTTTTCCTTCTCCTTTATAAGTTATTTATATGACTTCCTGGTTAGTTGAAGGATTGCGAATCCTATAGTCAATATTCCAAAAGTTGCCGGCTCAGGGATTTCGTGAAATTCAAGGGCTTCCCTCGTTTCAAGATTACTTCGTATTGAAAAAAGAAATGAACTACCATTATCCCAATAACCAGAAAGAACATCACCATTAAATTGAAAACCATATCCGTAAAAGTGTATCTGGCCATTAGCTCCAGAAGCTACCTCTATATGTGTAAACGGAATCCCGTATGCGACGCCACCATCTAACTCATAAAGGTTAATAATAGAGTTATCAAATAAAGTAATTCTCGATGACCAACCCATTGATGTATCAGCCATCGCCCCGCCTTCGGCATTGAAAATGCTTGTGTTATATAACTCAAGATCGCCTTTAATGTTTCCACCTGTCATGCTGACCATTGCGTCATCAAAAACCCGGACATTAAGGAAGGTATTGCCATCTTCGATGATTCCATCTGTTTGAAAGTCAATTGATGGCGGAAAAGAATCCGCTAGGCATACCGACGCCAGTCCCAGCACAATTACTCCCGCTACCCCCATTCTTAATAGTTCTCGCATAAGCCCATCCTTTCAAAATTAACCTTAATATAAGCGTATTATACCATAAATACGCAATTCTTGCACAAAATTCTTTCTTTTAAGTCGGCGCAATCAAAAAGGACATCGCCAGACAATACACGCTCACCGCGGGCCCGGAAGAGGCCCCTCACGAACGTGAAAGCCGACGATGCCCTCTGCAGACATACTGAGCCGCCGCTGCTGTAAAAGCAGCGGTGCCCTCTGTATAAACAAAGGACACCGAGCCTTCCAAGCGTTTCGTGAGCAAGACACTTCCGGTTTTGCGGTGAAACGTCTGAAATCTCAGTGACTACTAATGAACGGATTTTTTATGAATTCGCTTTGCCGAACTTCTCCTTTCTTTTCTCAAAAAGCACATCTTGAGACGAGTGTGTTATTCTCGTCTATACTTTACATTATAGCCCTGAGTTTTCGCCTGTCAAATGATTTCTTTAAAATTTTCCGAGGGGATTAGCATTTTTACCGCCCCAGCCGTGGCTCGCCCATTCGTTATTATTGTTCGCCAAAATCCTGATGTATTAGCAAAAATTGGGGCTTTTGAATTGGGATTTGCTTGAAGTTTGGGATTTGTTGTTTGTAATTTGGTGCTTTTTTAGTTTTTGTGATAGAGAAAACCGGGTGGGATACGTCGGCAAACAAGCAGAATAGGGTGTTATTTTCGCAGTTCGGGGATGTCGGGTTCGACGTGGACGATGATGTTGACGGGGCGATTGATTTGGCGGTGCAGGGCGGTTTCAAGTCGTTCTGCGATTTCGTGAGCGGAGGCGATGGAGAGGTGTGGTTCGACGAGGATGTGCAGGTCGAGGAAGACCTCTCTGCCGACCGTCCGAGTTCGAAGTTTGTGCCACTGGTGGATTTGGCCGTCGGCCTGAATGACTTGTTTGATGTCCTGAATGGTGGCCTGGTCAACGGCTTTTTCAGTGAGCTCGCCGAGGCAGTCGCCGGTGAGTTTGACTGCGACGACTGTGACCATAACACCAACGGCGATGGCAGCGACCTGGTCGCCGTAGTCGAAGCCGAACTTTTGCGCTATGACGCCGATGACGACTGCGACGGAGCTGAGAGCATCTGCCCGGTCGTGCCAGGCGTTGGCAAGAGCGGCTGGACAGTGGTATCTGGTGGCGACTACTTTTGTGACGCGATAGACAATCTCTTTAACGCCGATGGCGAGGATTGCAGCGGTAAGAACGGTGTAGCTTGGCTGTTTGATGTTTCTTTTCGCGATATCGAGTGCGGCATAATAGACCATACCCAGGCCGACTGCAAGCAGACCTATGGCGATAAAGCCGGCGGCAAGCGTCTCGATTTTGCCGTGGCCGTAGGGATGCTCCCGGTCCGGCTCTTTTTCGCCAAAGTAAAGACCGAGCAGGACGGCAAAATCGGTAATCATATCGGAGACGGAGTGGATTGCGTCAGCCACGAGTGATAATGAGCCGGTGATTGCGCCGATAATGAACTTCATTGATATAAGGAACACGTTGGCGCCAATACTGAGGTATGTGACAAGGCGCAACTGTTTGCCGGCGGTTTGCTGCTGTGAGTCGTTCATATTGACTTGTCCGGTGTTAATTGCCTGCGAATGTTCATAACGGCGTCGAGATATTTTTGTACGGTCGGCTGGTCTTTGGCTTCGACGATGGCCCTCATTATCGGTTCGGTATTGCTTATCCTCAAATGCAGCCAGCCGTCGGGAAAATCGAATCGACAGCCATCAGTAGTATCGAGTTTGGCATCGGCGAAGTGTTTTTTTGCGGCGTCTAAGATTTTTTCGGCAAGTTGCTTGTCGGCAGCGAATTTTCCCTTAACCATAGAGTAACGGCCTATTTCAGAAACGAGCTGACTTACGGTTTTGCCTGTTTCTGCCATAAGCTGAAGAACAAGAGCGATTGCGAGGATACTGTCGCGAACAGGGCCGACGCGAAGGTCGATGATTCCGCCGTTGCCTTCGCCGCCGATGACGCAGTTGTGCTCGAGCATAGCCGAGGCGACATTGGCCTCACCGACGGGCGTGCGGATGACGGTTGAGCCGGTCTTTTGTGCGACATCGTCAATCATTCGAGAGGTGGAAAGATTCGTGGCAACAGTCCCCGCCTTTTTTGAGAGGACATAGTAAGCAGCCAGGGCGAGGGTGTATTCTTCGCCGATGTAGTCGCCGTTTTCATCGACGATAGCCAGGCGGTCGCCGTCGGGGTCCTGTGCGAAACCGATATGTGCTTTTTCCTTTCGGACAGCTTCGCATAGTGCGGTGAGGTTTTCGGCGAGCGGCTCGGGTTTGTGAGCGAAGATGCCTGTGGGTTCGGTGTTTATTGCTTCGATTTTGCAGCCCAGGGCGGTGAGAAGCTTTTGACCGGCTCGTCCGCCTGCACCGTTGACGCTGTCGAGGACGACCTTGAATTTTTTTGCGTCTATGCTGTCTTTGTCAACGACCTGCAGGACCTTGGCGATGTGGATGGCGTCTGTGTGGACGTTCGGGGCGACGGTTCCGCAGTTGAGCGCATTGGCCAGGGTGAAGCTCCTTGCCAGGAAAATGGATTTGATTTTTTCAGCGGCGTCTGATGGAGGCGCCATTCCATTTGCCAGCAGCAGTTTTATGCCGTTGTATTCGGGGGGATTGTGAGAGGCGGTAATGACGATGCCGCCGGCACAGTTGAGGTGCTTGACCATAATCCCGACGCCCGGTGTGGTTACCACCCCGAGGTCGATGACGTCGATACCGGATGCAGTAAGGCCGGCGGTAATGGCTGCTTCGAGCATCAGGCCGCTCGGTCTTGAGTCCTGCCCGATGCAGACGGAAAGCTTTTGTTTGCCGTTTGTGCGACCGGCATTGAGAAAGGCGGCGAATGCGCAGCCGTAATCTGCGGCAACGGCAGGCGTCAGGTTTTCGCCGATGATGCCGCGTAGGCCGCTGACCGTGATTATCAATTCCTGTGCCATTTTTTACAAAATCCAAAAGCAGATAAGCCCAGTCATTGCAATTACTGTGACTTAGTCGAGTTTGCCGACGTAAATCTCATTTACGAAATCGAGCTTGCCAAGCTCTTCGACGACTTTTGCATCCGGTTCTTTGTCCAAGCTGACGGCGAGGACGGCTTTCTGCTCTTTGAGTTTCTGGCCGACGCCCATCGTGCAGATATTGATGTTATATCTGCCTAACAGCGTTCCTACCGAACCAATGACGCCGGGTCTGTCGGCATTGAATATCACAATGACCGAGCCCTGCGGGGTCATTTCGACGTTGAAGCCGTCGATTTCGATAATCCGCAGCAGCGTTCCGCCAAAGACAGAGCCGGTGACTGTACGAGTGACTTTATCGGTGACGACCCTGGCGGAGAAGCTTGCGGCCACGTCCTGCGGCTGCGGGTTCTTGGTCTCGTCGATGCTGATGCCGCGTTCCTTTGCGAGGACCGGTGTGTTGACCATATTAAGCGGCATATCGAAGTGTTTCTGCAGCAGGCCGATTGCAAAGCTGAGCGTGACGGACCGGACGTCCATTTCCGCAATTGTGCCGCGATACTGAACCTGGAGCTGCTTGATGTGGCCCGGCGCGATGGTGCTGAGGAGTGCTCCGATTCTGCGTGCAAGCTCCCCGTATCTGCTAACAAGAGGCGGCAGAGCACCGGCGGTGGATGGCGCGTTGACGGCGTTTTTAATGGGGCCGCCCCTGAGGGCATCGACAAGGATTTGAGCGGCCTCGACTGCAACCTCGATTTGTGCCTCTTCGGTGCTTGCGCCGAGGTGAGGAGTGACTAAGCAGTTGTCGAACTGGGCAAACCGCGTGTCTTCCGGCGGCTCCTTGGGGAAAACGTCAAACGCAACCCCTGCGATGCGTTTTTCGGCAAGCGCCTGATACGCGGCGTCCTCGTTTATGATGCCGCCCCGTGCGCAGTTGATTAGCCGTACCGTGGCTTTCATCATTTTGATTTGTTCGGTATCAATCATATTGATGGTCTGCTCGTTTTTCGGAACGTGCACGGTTATGTAGTCGGACTCCTTGAAGATTCGTTCAATCCTGTCTGTGACCTCGACCCCGATTTTTTCCGCTTCCGCCGGTACGGCAAGGGGGTCGTAGCCAAGGACTTTCATACTGAAACCCTGGGCAGCCATTTTTGCAACGGCCATACCGATTCTGCCCAAGCCGATGACGCCTAAAACTTTGTTGTTGAGCTGGTTACCCTCATATTTCTTTCTGTCCCAGGCGCCGGCCTTGAGCGAATTGCAGGCAGGGACAATGCTTCGGCTCATTGCGAGCATCAGGGCGACGGTGTGCTCTGCGGCGCTAAGGGTGTTGCCGCCGGGGGTGTTCATAACAAGAATACCCTTTCTGGTTGCTTCCTTGACGTCAACGTTGTCCACGCCGACCCCTGCACGAGCGACGGCCCTGAATTTGCCCGGATTGGCGAGGACCTTTGCGGTGACTTTTGTGCCGCTGCGGATAATCAGGCCGTCGTATTCGCCGATGATTTTGGCAAGGTCGTCTTCGCTTATACCGGTCTTGATGGTAACCTCGACGTCGCCCATGGAATTGAGCAGGTCGATGCCTTCTTTTGCAAGTTTGTCGGAAATCAGAACCTTAATCATTATCCAGCTCCGGAAAAAACAGGTTAATGGTAAATGTCACCACTCGGTCCAGCCGGTGCGGGTCAGGTCGTCGGCGATTTTGAAACCGTGCTTGGGACAATTATATAGATACCTTGTGATGCAGTGAGCGGCGTCGCCTGCAAGCCGCGCAGCGGCGATTTCAGACCCGCCGCGCTCAACCTCAAAGCCGACCTTGATAATTCTGCCTTCGGAATCACCCGGCCAGAGACGTTCGCCGTTGGAGCAATTCAACAGCAGTGAATGTACGTATAGCATACCCCGGTAGTAGTTGGTGCCCGAGAGCTTGATAAGCTCGTAATTGTCAATAACGATAACCAGCACCATATCAGCGCCGATTGCGGAGCCGACCTGTGAAGGCAAAAGTTCGCGGAAATCAGAGCGTGCCGAGCGGAAATCGGCTAACTGCTCGTAGGTAAAAAGCTGCTCTGCGGGGAATTTCATTTTTGCTTTGAGCGATGCGTTCACCGCATCAGTGAGGTATTGCCTGAGATTTACTTCTGCACTGAGGTAAGCGGGCTGGTCAACCAGGACAAGGACCTTGCGGTCTTTGGACTTGGCAAGGTCGAACTGGGCGGGGATTTTATCTTCGTACCCGGTGGGACTTGCGGCTATGCTGGCTAACCCTAAAAATTGACAGCCCGAGCACAGTAAAAGCAGGGGCAGGGCTGCTCGGGCGAGCAAAGCCGCAAAGGCGTGTTCAGGTTGTTCGTTTCTTTCTGCCAATTTTTGTATCTTCTATATTCAGTTTGGTCGGCTTGCCATTATCGCCCTCGCCAAAGTAACGGCCCAGCCGGCGGCGAGCACAATAAGCAGCATCAAAAGCACATATTTAATCTTGAGCTTATCTGCAAGCCCCGCAAAGATGGATAAATATACACCAAAGCCGGCAGTCAGAAAAGCGAAAAATGCTGTTAAGACAAGAAAACAGCACAGCAAACCGGCGGCGGGCTGAGTGTAGAATGATTTGATGATTTGGCCGCGTGCGAACGCGAGCATGGATGTTGTCATACCGCAGGTGGGGCAGGGTAGGCCGTATTGCTGTTTGAATCCGCAGGCAAACGGCCAGAGAGTAATTCTGAAGTGCCCCGCAAACCAGAACAGTGCAAAGAACGCAACGATTCCTGCAAACACTGCTGCGGCGGCAAGTCGCTGGCGCGACGATGCACGTATGAACAATTCCCGTTTGGTCCGCTGTTGGCTTATTTCCATAAATGCGTTAAAATAGGTCAACCTTGATACAATGTCAAGGCAGCAACCGAAAGGAGCGATATGGCGTTGAAACAGACGGATTTGAAACTGATGCTGGAGACGGCCGTGGATGCGGCACGGCTGGCAGGCAATAAGGCGATGGAGGAGATAAGCAAGGTTAAGACGTGGATCAAGAGCGCAGACCAGCTCGTAACGCAGGCCGATGGGATATGTCAGCAGATAATCGTTGACCGAATCAGAAGAACGTATCCTTACGACGGATTCATTGGTGAGGAAGGCGAAAAAGGACGCCTTTTTAAACAGCCCCCGACGGGCGGCGAGAAGGTCTGGTGGGTGATTGACCCGATAGACGGGACAAACAATTTCGCAAAGGGAATGTTCTTGTTTACGATTGTGATAGGGGCAATGCACCAGGGGCAGCCGGTTGTCGGCGTGACTTACGACCCCGGAACGGATTCGATGTTCACGGGCGTCAAAGGCGGCCAGGCGCAATGTAACGGCGAGCCGATTGTCGTCAACGATGACGAAATAGACAATTTCTCAAGCATTGGAATTGATAGTCACTTCAACAACGGAACGCCCCGCTGGGCGATTGAGTTGATGAGGCGTTCAAGATTTCGCAATCTCGGTAGTTCCGCCTTGCAGTTCGCATATCTGGCCAAGGGTGGCTTGATAGCGACAATTTTTGCCGAGCCGAAGCTCTGGGATATAGCGGCCGGCGCGGTGATTGCCGAGAGCGCCGGTGCGATTGTCAGCGACTGGCTCGGCAATAAGATATTCCCGATAAACCTGGACAAATATGAGGGCGAAGAGCTGCCGACCCTGGGCGCCAACAAAAAAGTTTACCGACAGATACTTGAAATGCTGAAATGATTCTTCGTTTACCGTCGCTCGGATGGCGGTGTTCTTAACGGCTCTTCGCTTTGAAACTCTCGATGGTTCCTTCGGCCCGCTTTTTCCACTCGGCGGGACCGCTTTGCACAAAGAAGTCAAACGACTCATCGTCCACGAGCCGGCCCAGAATTGTCTTGCGGTCATCAGCGTCCGCGACCAGTTCTATAATCCGTTTTCGCAGCGGTTCAAGCTCGGCAAGAAACCGTCCATGCTCCTCGGTAAAAATTTTTTCGAGCTTATTTCTTATGTGCCCCGCGTATGCGGGACAATCGCCCTCGGTGCCGACCGCAATCTGTAAATCCCCTCGCTTGACTACCGCAGGAACATAAAAATCACAAAGCTCCGGCTCATCGACAACGTTGCACAAAACCTCAAGCGCCTGGCAATCGCGGTAGATTTGCTTGTTCAGCTCGCGGTCGTTCGTGGCAGCGATAACCAGGACTGCCCGGGCCAGGTAGTCCTTGGAGTATCTTGACTCTATAAGCTCGGCAGCGCCGGGCCTGCAAAGCGCCCGCATCGCATCGTCAACCCGCTCTGCGACAACTACCAGCCGAGCGCCGGCTGCTAACAGCCCCTGTGCCTTGCGGGCGGCAACAGCGCCTGCGCCTATAAGGACGACCCGCCTGCCGGATAGTTCAAGATATATCGGATACTTCGCCATTTCGCGGGCATTATATCACGCCTTTCGTATCGGCAACATCAAATTAAATTTATGTGGCACGGGCTTCCAGTGTGGCACGGGCTTCCAGCCCGTGCAAACACGAAATCACGGCCAAGATGGCCGTGCCACCAGGAAATTCCAACTGGCTAAACACATACAAATTATCGGGGTGCAATTCACGTTTGTAGGCAGGTTTACCTGGAAAAATGGTCATTGCGAGGACTCCGATGTCGTTTATCGGAGAACGAAGCAATCTTATTCAACTCAAAACTCAACACTTAAAACTCAAAACTTTATCCGCCTTTCGTTTGGCGGGTTTGTCCGCCGAAGGCGGGTAAAAGTTGACAGTTCGGAGTTCATAGTTCATCTACTTTCAACTATCGACTGCTCAAATTTCTCGCGAAAGCGAGGGGATTCTTGAGAACTGAAAAAAGCTTGCCCTCTTTCTCTGTTTAACGATATACTGCCAATTTATGGCCGGAAGATGCGGCCGCTGTGTTGTCAGAGAAAGGAGTATGGGGACATAAGTTCTCGTTAATAAGAGCGAAAGCGGAATAGCCCTTTTTCTTTTTCTGGCCAAATTGTGATATCTGAGAAGCCATACTGTGGAGCCGCTGGTAATGAATGCCCAAACGTGGTTAATTGTGTTGCGCGCAGTGCTTTGGATCGGGATGTGTCTCACGGCGATAGGTACCGTAGGTTCTCAATGGCTATCCGTAATAGTGCAGAAGGGTAAGGAAGCGGCTGCGGCTGCGAAGCAAGATACGTTGATTGCTCAGAACGATAAGCTGCAAAAGGACTTAGCGGAACGAGACAGACAAGTCAATCAATTGCTTCGCAGCGGGAGATACAGGCCGCTGGCAGCAAGAGAGGGACTCGTTCAAGGTCTGAAGGGGTTAGAGATCAAGGGTCTCAACGAGATTGTCGTCAGCGACTGGAACACCAACGATAATGGCAAGCGTATCGCCTCTGATTTGGTAACCTTGCTTGTCGCCGCAGGTATTGATGCCAAGAGAGGGTTTTCGAAGAACACTTACCCATCACAGCCAGGACGACCGTATATCGAAGCGGATAGTAATACTATGTCTGTGGCGAGCAAATTAGGCCAAGCTCTGGAGCCATTCATAAGGACCCCATTTGAGTACAGGTCGCCTCTGTCTTTTCGAGAGGGAGCAATATGTGTCGTAATATATGGTGCACCGTCGTTTAATGAGGATGGGTCGGTCGAGTTTGATTAGGCGAGGATGATTAATGGGGACAGCAACCGATAAAATTGGGGTTGACGGCGGCGGGCGAAGAAAGGAATGGTCATGGGAAAAGCGAAGATAAGGGGGAAGGCCGCGAAAGAAAAGAAAACAATGGTAATCTGGAGAACTGAAAACGGTATCTGTCCCCCCAGTTATTCCGCAGTATATTCGCTTTTATAGTCCGTAGTTATTCCAGCAGTATATTCGCTTTTATAGTCCGTTGCCCAATCGTTTTTTAGACGCTTCCTTGTTTTTAAGTTCGTCTTCTTTTTCCCTTGAGTACATTTTTTTATATTCATTTTTCACTAAGGTGTTCAATTTCTCGTATGTATATGAAATTGCCAAAGTATCCGCTATTCCGCCACTTAAATCGAGTACAGGACTAATAATAACATCTTCTCCGTCAAAGCGGACCAAAAATTCATACTCTAGTATAGAGCATTTGGTGGTTCCCAGCGTATAAGATTCGTCTTGTGTTGTAGTTTGCTTGAGGATGCTATACTTGTTTCTTATTTGTTCAACAACGTAATCAAAAGTTGTCCGTTTAGTATCTGCCAGAAAAACGTCTATTTGATAAATCTTGCCGTTGAAACATTGCACTCGCAAGTCTTTCACTTCCGGAATCTTGTTTTCGACAATATATAATTTATTAATTTGTCCTTTAAATATATTGGCAGGTACGGAGGAAATAGAATACATTTTACGAAGTTCCTCAATATTCTCTCCGAGTCGGATTCCAAATACAGGCTCGCCGATTGCCTCATTTCTTTTTTCAATAGCTTGATTTGTCATTGAGGGTTCTGTCTTTTCTTTGTCTGTCGATGACCGTTGTCTCGGGCTTTCAGAAGAAGCCGTTGTTGATGGTTCCACCTTTTGGTTGTCTGTCGAAGACTTTTGAGAATATATTATGATTAACAAAACCACAAACACTGATACCATCAAGAGGGAGCGGTTTTTAGAACTCATAATTCACCTACTTTTTTCGAGCAATTGAGAAAATAGGTTGAAATATTCATACCATTTGCCTCATCATGTTTTTCTAACAATCTCCTAACCTCCTAAATCTGGGATCATCATATTTATTTCCTTTATAAGATAAAAATTTAGCCTTACGTGCTTAAATAAACATTATATTATCGAATGGCGAAAGAAGACAAGTACTTTTGTGGTAAAAACAGCCTGCCCCGGCGTACAAATGAGATTTAGAGCATTTAACTTTGCTCGGCTTCATTAAGTCGTTTCGCCCTGCCCTTCGTAGCGCAGCGAAGAAGGGGCCAGCCCCGGCACAAATAAGATTGGGGTATTGGACTTTGGTCGGCTTAAAAATGAAGGCCTATGGCCTTCGCGGACAAGGCGAAAGGGTATCGCAGATGCTCGCATCGAGAATACCCTTAGCCGCAGAACGCATAGCCGACCAAAAACAGCGTAAATCAGTGTTAATCTGCGTTAATCAGCGTCTAAAAATTCTTGTGCCTCTTTGCGGCTATACAAAAACCTTCGTCTTCTCTGTGGTTACAAAAATCCGCGTTCTCCGCGTAATCCGCGATTAAAAAGATTTCACTTGACACAAAACATTCCATATAGTATAATACCCGCCTAACAATGAGAAAGTGAATACTGAATGTTAAACTCGGAGCTCTCAATAATGGCCGCTCAAGCTCGGCAATTTTACCCCGTGAGATGCGCAGCTATCTCACCGGGGCTGCCCACCCCGCCCAAACCGCCTCTCCAGCCACGAGTCACGGGCCACGAGACACGATTTTACAAAACAAACCCAATTTGCAAAAATGCGAAACAAACCGAAACCTATGCCCAGAAAGGATTTATGAAACACCTACCGCACGCAATAGCCGAAAAAACAAAGCCAAAACAAACCCAATTTTCAAGCTCGGCGTCCCGCCGAGCGCAGACCCAGCACCTACTTCCAGTGCCGCGTCAGTTTTTCCCTCATCACATTAGCCAACCCACCCACTTTCACTGCCGAACAGTCCTTCGTCCTAAGAAGTTGGTGCGGGGCAAAACGTATGATTATGCAAAACAAACCCAATTTGCAAAAATGCGAAACAAACCGAAACCTATGTCTAAAAAGGACTTATGAAACAGCTACCGCACGCAACAGCCGAAAAATCAAAGCCAATTTGCAAAAATGAGAAAACGAACCCAATTCTCATTTTCCCTCGGGCTTGGGATTTGGGTTTTGGATTTTGGAATTTGTTTGTGATTTCGGATTTGGTGCTCTCGCCTCGGCGAAGCAAGGCGAAGCCGGGTGGGATTTTATCACTTGGTGACTGCACCCCCGAATCGCACCCCAATTACCGCCCCGTGTTATTTTTCAATTCGTTTCCAGGCCGGTTTCTGGTAAACTTACCTGCCGTATTTTGAACGAGTTTCGGGTAACAATATGAACCAAATAATAACAATGAAATCCCCTGTGACTGATGACGATATTCGCCGGCTCAAAGCAGGCGACGAGGTGCTCATAAGCGGCGTTGTTTATACCGCCCGCGATATGGCTCATAAGCGCCTTTGCCATGCAATCGACCAGGGGCAGGTGCTGCCGTTCCCCCTCGAAGGCGCAATCATTTATTTTGTCGGGCCTACGCCTGCACCGCCCGGCCGGATAATCGGTTCGGCTGGACCTACCACATCATCAAGAATGGACCCCTTCAGCCCAAAACTGCTTGCCAACGGGCTAAAGGCAATGATTGGAAAGGGCTATCGCTCCCAGGAAGTCAGGGACGCACTGAAAAAATTCACCGCCGTACATTTGTCCGCCACAGGCGGGGCGGGTGCGCTGCTCAGTAAACACATTGTCGCCGCAGAGGTGATTGCTTATGAAGACCTGGGCGCCGAGGCGATAAGACGGCTGGTGGTGGTTGATTTTCCGGCGATTGTCGCTTACGATTGTTACGGAAACAGCGTTTATAAATAAGGAGTTCTGTTTTTGAAGGTTGCATTGTTAGGTTTGTTGGAATCCGGCAAAAGCACAATCTTTTCGGCAATTAGCGGCAGAAAGGTTGCCCCGCCCGGCACGGGCGTGATTGAAGAGGCGATAGTTCCAGTGCCTGATGCTCGGCTGGATTGGCTGGTGGAACTGTACAAACCAAAGAAAATCACATACGGGTCCATCGATTGCTTGGACGTGCCGGGGTTTAATTTCGCCGACAAGCACGGCAGGGCGGCCGTTAAACGGCTCATCGACCAGATCAGAACCGTAGAACTGCTTGTCATAGTCGTCCGCGCATTTGACGACCCAGCCGTTCCGCCTTATCGAAACCGTATCGACCCCGCTAAAGACCTGGCGGAATTGCGAACTGAGCTGCTCCTGGCGGACCTTGAGCTTGTCACTACCCGCATAGATAAGCTCGAAAAACAAATCTCAAAGCCAATCCCGACCCAGGCGCACGACAAAGCGGAGCTGGCACTGCAAAAAAAACTCCAGCAGACCATCGAGGCCGAAAGGCCCATCAGCTCCGCCATTCAGTCGGATGCCGAGCGCGAAATGGTTAAATCGCTCAATTTTCTTACCCTGAAGCCGGTTATAGCCGCCGTAAACGTCGGCGAAAACCAGTTGAACCAGAAATTCGACTTTTCTCAGATTGTCCCAAACTCGCCCGTTATCACCATACCCGCGAAACTCGAATATGAGCTTTCCCAGCTTGATGAGGTAAGCAAACGCGACTTTATGGCCGATTTAGGTATTACTGAATCCGCAATCAGCAAATTTGTTAATAGCTGTTATTCGGCCCTGGGACTTATCAGCTTTCTCACCGTCGTCTCCGGCGAATTACGCGCCTGGCCGATAAGGCAGGGCACTCACGCTCTCGATGCCGCCGGCAAGGTTCACACCGACATTAAACGCGGCTTCATAAAAGCTGAAACAATGCACTTTGCCGACCTCAAAGCGCTCGGAAGCGATAAGGCCGTCAAGGCCGCCGGCAAAATGCATCTCGAAGGAAAGGACTACGTCGTTCAGGACGGCGACATAATCAACTTCCGCTTCAACGTCTGATGCACCCGCAAAGAATTTTTTGAAATTTCGCCGCGGACCGGCTTCCGGAAAAACTTGCACTGGAAGACCTGCAAAATCTATGTTATAAGCACGATGCATAGTTTATGCGCCAGGCCCCCCGGCAGGGGGGCAGATTGTATTTTTTTTGGAGACGCGATATGAAAGCAGCAGTGCTGACTGCACTACGGCAAATTGAAATCCGGGACATACCAAAACCCCAGATACAGGATGGCCGCGACGTCCTCTTGAAAATCGAAAGGGTAGGCGTGTGCGGCAGCGACGTGCACTATTACACGACAGGCAGAATCGGCCATCAAATCGTTCAATACCCGTATTTGGTCGGGCACGAATGCTCGGCGACCGTGGCCGAGGTCGGCAGGAAGGTAAAGAACATAAAGGCGGGCGACCAGGTTGTGGTCGACCCGGCGGTGTCCTGCCACAAATGCCCGCAGTGCAGGATGGGTCGGGAAAACACCTGCTATAAGCTCAAATTCCTTGGTACGCCCGGCCAGGGCGATGGATGTCTGCGGGAGTATATGGTTATGCCGGATGAGTGCTGTCTGCCTACGAAAGGCAAACTCACGCTCGACCAGGCCGCACTGTGCGAGCCGTTCACCATAGGCGTTTATACCGTAAAACAATCTCGCCTTCCGGCAAAGGCCAACATCGCTATCTTTGGCGCAGGCCCGATTGGGTTAAGCTGCCTCGTGGCGGCAAAAGTTAAAAAGCCAAAAGCCATATTTGTTACCGACAAGCTCGACTATCGTGTCGAGGTTGCGAAAAAGGCGGGCGCCTCCTGGGCGGTAAATCCGGACAAAGAAGACGTCGTAAAAGCCATACTTGAACAGGTTCCGCTTGGCGTCGATGTCGCTTACGAATGCGCAGGCCAGCAGGAGACGCTCGATGCGTGCGTCTCGGTACTCAGGCCCGGCGGGGTACTTTCTCTTGTCGGCATACCGGAATTCGACATCATTCATCTTGCCATACACGAGATAAGGAGGAAAGAATTGACTATCATAAACATCCGCAGGCAGAATCGCTCCACCCCCGATGCGATGAAACTGATTGCTACCGGCAAGGCGAAAATTGACTTTATGCTCACTCACCGCTTCAAAATCGAACAGACAAAAGAGGCATTCGACCTTGTCGCCGATTACCGCGACGCCGTCATCAAGGCAATGATTGAATTTTAATTTTGCCACAAAAAAGCACCCCGCTTCGCTCCAAACGGCGGAGCTATGCAGGGCAGGCAAAAGGATTTCACCGCGGAGGGCGCAGAGAACGCAGAGAATATCGTAAACCACGGATTGGCACGGATTTTCACGGAGTATTTTTGACACTGATTTACCCGCCCAAAGGCGAGGTCTCGCCAAAGGCGGACACGGGATTAACACCGCCTTTTTCAAAAGAAGTAAAGAACTTTCGTAAGTCATTTCCCGATAAAGGTTTAGGTTCATTTTCTCATTTTTGCAAATTGGCTTTGTTTTTTCGGGTGTTACGCGCGGTATCTGTTTCATAAGTCCTTTTTAGACATAGGTTTCGGTTTGTTTCGCATTTTTGCAAATTGGGTTTGTTTTGCATAATCATACGTTTTGCCCCGCACCAACTTCTTAGGACGAGGGGCTGTTCGGGATTGAGGGTGGATGGATTGGATAAGATGATGTGGGGGAAATTGACACGGTAGTGGAAGTAGGTGCGGGGTCTGCGATTGACTGGGGGCCAAGCTCGAAAATTGGGTTTGATTTGGTTTGAATTGGCTTTGTTTTTTCGGCTGTTGCGCGGGGTAGATGTTTCATAAGTCCTTTCTGGACATAGGATTCGGGTTGTTTCGCATTTTTGCAAATTGGGTTTGTTTTGCAAAATCGTGTCTCGTGGCTCTTTGCTCGTGACCCTCCTTCGTCCTGCGGGCTTCGAAGGGCAGGCCCGTGACTCTGGACTCGGTGATTGTGCGTCGGGGGTATGCGCTCGGCTGGTCCGCCTTTTGCGAGACCTTGCCCATTGGCGGGACGCCGAGCTTTAAAATTGGCTTTGATTGGCTTTGTTTTTTCGGCTGTTGCGCGGGGTAGCTGTTTCATAAGTCCTTTCTGGACATAGTATTCGGGTTGTTTCGCATTTTTGCAAATTGGGTTTGTTTTGCATAATTACAGCGTATAGCCCTTCGACGGCGCCACAAAAAATTTTGTCTCGAAATAGCGCCAATTGTATTGAATTACACTCGAAATAGCTCTAAACAAGCGTTTGTACTCTCGAATTGGCGCTGAATTGTACGCCAAATTGATTGAATCGAGGGGGGTGATTTTTCGTAAGTTGTTTTGCCATAAAGAGTTCTGTATTTTTGCATCACAGATTGGGACGATTATTTTTTTATTCCGGCGGGATGGGCAAGGTGGGGTGGTTGGGTAAAGATGCCGGCATAGCTATTCAGTTGTCAAAGAGCGCGTTATCCCTAAACGAGGGGAGAAAAAAATATCCCTCTATAAATGGGAGCAACCTGCGCGATTGATTCGAAAAAAGTGCTCACCACAAAGGCACGAAGGCACTAAGAAAAGACGTAACTTGTTGTGGCAAAAGGGGTAAGGAGAGACGAAAAAAATATTTATTTTTTCCCATTTTTGACGAGAAGCACCTGCGCATTTTCGTCAAACGAGCGTTTGAAATGCAGAGCGTCGTGCGTTCTGTGTCTTGCCTGCCCCTGTATGTCGTAAACAGGGGGTGGTGAAAAAAATGTCCCATAGAATTTTCTTGCTTTCTAACTCTCAATATGGTAAATTCATAGCCGCTTCGTTGAGGATAGGATAAATTTTGTGGTTATTGAACCCGAACATCGGTTTTTTAAGGATTATAGAATCCGCCGAATACACCCTTTTATTTTGGAGGGCGAAAAATGAAAAGGGCATTTTTTTTCGCTGTCGTTGTTTTCCTTAGTTTTTGCGGGTTTTCTGCTCATGCCGCAACCATTTATGTGCCAGATGATTACTCAACAATTCAGGGAGCAATAGACGCGGCAAATACGGGAGATACGATAATTGTAAGGGATGGTACATATATTGAGAACGTGAATCTCAATAAAGAGAGTATTATTATTCGATCTGAGAAAGGACCCGACTTTACAATTGTTGAATCGGCAGACTTTAACGAAAGTGTTTTTGAAGTGACAGCAGATAATATAGAAATTGAAGGTTTTACCCTTAAGAATGCTACATATATATGTAGCGGTGGCCTCGATTGCTTATCAGTTCATTCTGAAATTGCTGGAATAAATCTTCATAACGTTACTAATTGTAGGATAATAGGAAATAAGACCTCGAATAATGTTAGCGGGATTTTTCTTTATCGAAGCAATGAAAATATATTGGCCGAAAACGAAGTATCAGATGGCATTACTCTAACGGAAAGCAGTAACAGCAATTATATAATAGACAATATTGGTAAAATAGGTTTTACCTACAGTAGTTATAATAGTATTGTTAATAATTCAGGAGATATTGGCTTAGGTGCTAGTAGTTTTAATACATTGAACAAAATATCCGGTAAGATATCATTTTTTGCTTCTAATGAGAATATAATCTCAGAAAGTAATCTTAATGAAATTTCCTTTGTGGACTGCTCACTTACTGCTGGCCCATGCCCCTCTTGTTCAAATAATAATGTATTTTATTTAAATAACTTTACAAGTTCCAATTCGATATATTCTCCCTGCAATATAAACCTATGGAACTCTACTGATGAAATCCCTTACTTATATGAAGGATTTGCTCGTATCAACTATCTCGGTAATTACTGGAGTGATTACACTGGAATGGATGCTGATGGTGATGGTATTGGCGATACTCCCTACAGCATTAATTCATACCAGGATAATTATCCATTGATGATGCCTTTTGAGAATTATTTAGCACCAAGTTCACCAATAAATTTGACACAACTCAAATCCGATGAGCAAACCGAGATACCCATTGGCGGCACGACTAATGAGCCAACCGTTGTTTTCGGCGCCAACGTAAACGACCCTGACGGCGACAGGGTGAAGCTTCAAATAGAATTAAGACGGCTTGATGAATACGAAGGTCAATTTCTCAATAGCTTTACACATGAAAGTGAATTTGTTGGCGGCCCGGTACTTTGCGCTTCTTATGAGCCAGAAGTTAGCTTTACACAAGAAAGCGACTTCATCGAGACTGTCATTGAAACAGACACTGATACGGATATAGATACCGATATAGACACGGACACGGATATCGACACGGATATGGATACCGACACAGATACCGATACCGACACGGATACTGATACCGAGGCAACTATTACTGTCTATGGCTTAATCAATGGCGATTACCACTGGCAGGCCAGAACCGTTGATGAAACCGGCTTAGCCAGCGATTGGGTCCAGTTCGGCGGGAATGATATTAATGAATCTGATTTTTCAATAGAAGTTCAAGAATCCTTATTACAATATGCGATTATTGTAGCTGGAAAACCGAGATGGACAAAAATAGATGGATTGATAATAGATCATGTAGCTAATAACTCATATAAAGCATTAATAAAGGCAGGTTTCGATGATGAGCACATATATTATCTTAACTCCAATCAACCACAAGATATTGACCATGATGATTTAGATGAAGTTGATTGTCCTGCTTCCTTAAATAATTTTGAAGGAACGATAGATGAAATAAAGAATAAAATAGGAAACAATCCCAGCACTTTGATTATTTCTTTATCAGGTCACGGGATTGATAATCCAGAGAGTTTTGTGTTTGATGAGGACAATGAAGAATATTTATGGGTTTATTCTTTTAGGGAAATTCTTGATACCTTGCCGATTTCGTGTAGGACATTTATTGTAATTGGATCTTGTTATTCTGGAGTATTCATTACAGCGGAAGATGAAGACCCAAGTACCATTTCAGAAATCGGGAGAGTTATAATTACCGCTGCCCACAATGACCAAGGAAGGTTGGTAGCAGGTATAGGATGGGCTCTATCTTCTGATGCCCTTTGGGACGATCTCTCGGATGGTTGGAGCGTAAGAGAGGCATTTATAAGGAGAACTCTTCCGAGAGATATAACATATCTGTGGTTAGATGACAACGGTGACAAAATCGGTCATTCACCTGATAATATAGAGGATGATGGTATATTTGCCAATAGTTTTTTTATCGGTTCACCTGTTATTGAAAGCATAAAATTGAACCCATGGATATATGCTATAAAACACAGCCCTGGTGAACTTAGGGTATACGACTCTCAGAATAGAATCACGGGTTTAGTAAATGGAGAAGTAAAAGAAGACATTCCGAACACAGCGTATGACGTAAATAATGATGCTGTAGTAATATTTAACCCATACGATTCATATAATTATAGTGTTATTGGTGATGGCGATGGATTATATGGTTTAGAATTAGGTTTTGTAGAAGGAAGAAAGATCATAGACTTTAACTCTACTGATATTCCATTATCCTTAAATGCTGTTCACCAATACGATGTTAATTGGGAAGCACTGTCGGCAGGAAGGGAAGGTGTTATTCTCGATATTGATAATGACGGTGATGGGATTTTTGAAACGATTGTTTCCGCAGATAGTAATCTAACGCAAAGCGAATATGCGCTTCAAACCGAGACCACCGTAGATATCAACCCCAATGTTATAAACCTCAGAAGCAAAGGCGGTTGCGTGACTGCATATATCGAACTTCCCAAAGATTATAACGTTGGGGATATTAATATTTCTACTTTAACTTTGGCAGAAGATATACCGGTAGAAAAATGGCCTGTAAAAATAGGGGACTATGACAAAGACGGTGTGCGAGACCTTATGGCGAAGTTTGACAGGCGTCTTTTGATAGACCTATTGAGCGATATTGGTAATAACCAAGATGTTGAGCTCACCGTATCGGGATATTTAAGAGATGGCACAAAGTTTTCCGGCTCTGATATTATCAAGGTAATTGATACGGGTCGAAGGTGGAATCGGGGATGTCCAGCAGAAGGCAAATGGGAATATTTTGGCGGAGTATGGAGACGATGTCACCGAGGATGTTTGGGCGCTCATCATCAATGTAATTGGCATAGATAATCAAGAAAGCTTGCCAAAAGACCAAAGGCCAAATAGAAAAATAACAGAATATGGTCATCGTTTGAAATAACATTTTATTCCTTAAAGGAAGTGAGGAAAACAATGGCGCGAACGGAAAGTATCTCAATACAAGTTCATCCCCAAGATGAACAAGAACAGATCAACCTTATGCAGCAGTTCCATTGGTCCCTTTTGAATTCTCAGGAAATCAAGAACATTGATAATCATCTTGAAAGGAGAGGAGATACAATTTATCAGGTCACCAAATCAGAACACTATGTAAAATTGGTTTTCAGTCGGGACCTTGACTTACCGAATTTGGGAGAGATAAAGAAGCTTGAGCAGAAATATCTTGGCTTGCCGACGCCAAAGTACCCAAGACTTTTCCCTGGAGGGTTAGTATTATGGATTATACTTATCGTATTTTTATGGTTTGTTGTAATAGTTGCATGGCCCATCTACTTCTTCTTGTATTACAAACCTAAGAAAGCGGCGGCCCTTCAATTGAGTCAAGAGAACGAAACCAAATATCAACAGATCCTCGCCGAATTGGCCAAATATGATTGAATAAAAGCAGGCAGTAATTACTTTTAATAGCAAGAGAGCAAATGTTATATGAAGATGGTAAGAGTCGGAAAATTCATTTTGAACATGGAGCTTTTGGTTGCAGTTCGAGATGATGGGGACCGAATGAGCCTGCTATTTTCAGGAGGGGTTGTTTCCCAAGAGAATAATCAACATTCATCTGTTATGCTCATCAAGGGAGAGGCCTGTAACTTGCTAAGACAATGGTTGAATAGAATGGGAGTACAGGATTTAGCGAAGGAATTTCCTGTTTATCCGGGAGTATGGATTATAGGGGACGACTCTGACCAAGCTCGGGTCATAAAAAAAGAATATCCACTAAATGAACATACCTAAAAGCTGGCCGAAACCTCTGTGGCTAACAAAAAAACAGCGTCCTTTTGCGTGAATCAGCATCTAAACTTTTTGTGCCTTTTCGCGGCTAACAAAAAACCGTGAAATCCGCAAAACCCCGGCGTACCGGGTGCTGACCCTTCGTTTGCCAATTCGGGGAAGCTCACCTCAAGGGCAAGCAATTCCGCGATTCATAGCCGTATCTTGCGTCGAAGTTACTCGGCGGAGATTTCGTAATAGACGGTTTTGTGTTCCGGCTGCATAGTGAGTATCACAGAATCTTTCTCAAAGACAAGCGGGACCTGCTGGCCGCGTTTGCCCACGATATTAAGAATCCAGCATTTCATTTTTTCGCCGTTTTGGCAGCGGATTTGAATTTTTCCTGTGACCGCTTCGAGAAGGAGCGGCTCATTGCCCTCGTTTTTCAGCCGCCAGAAAGGCGCATCATCCACTTCGGACTTCTCAGCGGTCTTTTCGTACTCCATATTGGTATTGCGGGCAGGGCCTACGGCGGTTATCAGTAAACGCTTCGCTCCTGCGATGGATTTGTCCCCATCCATAGCCGTGACATAAACAGCGCCGAAGTTTGTGGGACTGGCGATTTGTATATCGGCAAGTTTGTGCGGCTGGGCCGACAAAAAGCCGATGACCGCCTGGGTACGGGGGGTGTCGATGTGGACGACTCCGTTTTTGGCGTCCCAGGTCAGCTCGCCGGTCATCGAACGAGCAACAAGCTTTTCGGCATCCCACCATTTGCTGATGTCCTTTACGACAGGTTCGCGTTTTTCTTCAACGAAGCGATAGCCGACCTTGCCGACCAGGGCGGCTGCGAGAGGCAGGGGCTTTTTGTCCGCCGACCATTCAAACGCACTCTGCGGGTTATAAACCGATTCAGCCACCAATTCGGCCTGCTTTACGTCGCCGCGATGCCACATAGTTGCGACGGCTGGGAACTGGAGTATCTGCGGGGGGTTACCGAACATATCGAATGAGCCGGAGCCGAGTTTCGTCTGCCAGTCGGGGCTGAAATAGCCGAACTCGAGCGAGCCGTCCCATCCCTGCAGCAGGCCGTACGCCGCCATAAGGCCCGTTCCTTCGAGGGAGTACTGGTTTGGCAGACAAGTGTTCCACTCGCTGATGGTCATAGGCAGGCCGAGCACCTGTTCCCAGGCCTTGTCGGTAACGAGGTTGCCCACGCCGAGGTATTTAATCTCGTACTTATTCGGCTTGACGTCCTTTATCATCGGCAGATTGTGGAACAGGCAGGTCGCAATTCGCCACTTGAGGTTGCCCTCGCCCTGCGGGTGGTCCCAGTAGCCGTGGCGGTCAACGTAGTCGAGTTTCGATTGCGCCAGCATGTGTATGCGGGTGGCGAATTCGTGTCCCTGCCAGTTGGTTGCGCTGATGGGCGTCTTTACGCCCGCCTTTCGCATTGCGTCCCGACAGCTCGTCCAATACTTGTCTTCAAGTCCGTAATAGAACCGCATCTGGTCGAGGCCTCGCACCTTGTTCTGCGGGTCTTTTTTCAGATGCCCGGAATTAAACGAAGGACTCGACATCAGGCCGATACGCTGGTTCGGGTCAATGCCTTCACCTGCTTTAAGCGGGCTTTTGCCGTCCACCGTCCACGCCTTTTGCAGCGCCTCGCTGTTGCCATATTTGCTGCGAAGCCAGACGGCGAATTTCTCCTCAAGCTCGCCTTTGAAATTATCGGGTACCGTCCCCCAAAACAAGGAGTCCTCGTTGGCGATTTCAATCATCGCCAGCGTTGGGTCGTCACAGTATCGTTTGTTCGTATATTGATTCAGATGCGTGTAGATATCGACCATATTCTGCCGAGTGATGGACATAACTTTTTCGTTGAAGAACTGCGCATAAGGGGCTGGGCCGCCCTGCGGCAGGCCCGCGATATTGTCGCCGGATTTGAACCGTGAGACCAGCGGATACTGTGTGTCGAGAATGATATAAATGCCGTTCTCGCCCAATTTGGCGATAAGGTAATCGAGGCGGTCGAAACCGTCTTTGCTGTAATCGGTGCTGGTCTTGCCGTTTCGGTCAATCAGGAAGTTCAGGCCGTGCATGCGTGTGATGTTGATTCCCTGTCGGCGCATACGTTTGATTGTATAATCAATTTTTTCTCTGTCCCTGCCGCCTCCCATTTGAGCGCCCCAGAATCGCACGGGCGTGCCGTCCTCGAATACGAAGTTGTCGCCCTTTACCGTGACGAAGCCGTGTTTGCCCGTTGGGGCTTCAATCAATCTGCTGCAGTCGAGGATTGTTGGGCCGAAATCATCTGTGGCCGGCTCCAGCGCAAACCAGCCCGCCGGTGTGTTCGGCTCAGCCGCCGGACATAATCCGGTGCAAAGGATTGATGCTGCGGTTGTCGTCACAATCAGCCATCTTACTATCCACCCGTGTTTGTTCACTTTGTATCTCCTGCAACTTGTCCACTGGGAAATCAGTGCAATTCTCAAACCGCCTCATTATAATGCCAAAACGCGCC
>Ga0315288_10002061_pt1 | contig 26051 bp, 26 predicted proteins | sample YL17G11_20_MG_FD_203454 | JGI IMG/M metagenome (GOLD analysis project Ga0315288, IMG submission 203454) | Sediment microbial communities from Yellowstone Lake, YNP, Wyoming, USA - YL17G11_20 | ecosystem: Environmental > Aquatic > Freshwater > Lake > Sediment | place: USA: Wyoming | collected... | reverse complement strand
ATGCCGCTCGAACCGTTGACCAGGAGGTTCGGCACTTTGCCCGGCAGGACGGTCGGTTCCTCGCGCGTCTCGTCGTAGTTCGGCTGGAAGTCGGCCGTGTCCTTGTCGAGGTCCTCGAGCATCTCGACGGCCAGCGCGCTCATCCGCGCTTCGGTGTACCGCATGGCGGCGGGCGGGTCGCCGTCGATCGAGCCGAAGTTCCCCTGGCCGTCCACCAGGGGATAGCGTTCGGCCCAGGGCTGGGCCATCCGCACCAGCGTCGGGTAAACCACCTGCTCGCCGTGGGGATGGTAGTTGCCGGACGTGTCGCCTGCGATCTTCGCGCACTTGCGGTAATGGCTGCGGGGCCCGAGCCCAAGGTCGTTCATCGCCACCAGGATTCGCCGCTGGCTGGGCTTCAGGCCGTCACGGACGTCGGGCAGGGCGCGGCTGACGATGACGCTCATCGCGTACGTCATGTACGCGTCCTTCATTTCTTCTTCGATGAGCAGTTCTTCGATGTTTTCCTGCTGGTTGAGTCGGGTCAACTCACGGCTCCTTTGGGGCGGCAGGGGGCTTTCGTAACCCCTTTGGCTGCAATAAGTTGCGCAGCCGCTCGGCCGCCTGCGGAATCTTCAATCAGATTACCGGAAACGGCCTTTCTTGGCAATGAAATTCAGGCCGGAAATCGGACTATTCTTACCACGGAATGGTTAGGCGACGATGGAAGCGCCTCGGCGGTGCGGGCTGAGTTTCGGCCCCCCCCAGGATTCATTTCGGCAGTAAGCCGGAGGGGTCTATACGCGACGCCGCCGGATGCGGCGGAATCCTTAGCGCTACTCACTCGACAGGCGAGTAAAATCGGTTTCGTTCAAGATGGTAACCGCTTTGGGAACTTAGAGGATTCTCATGCGTCTAAGCGTTTGTGGGGAGTAACGGGCCTGTCACGCCGACTCCTCAGCGGTCTGCTGGAGAACATTGCGGACGACTCGGGTTTTTACGAAAGGGTTCGCCATGAAACAATGCTTGCTCGCCCCCTTCCGCGCTGCTGGAGTTCTCCGGATGTGGTCGTGCGGCCTTCTCATGGCTGCGTTGGTTTTGTTGTCGGGTTGCGGCGAATCCATCAAGTACGTATATACAATTGAGGTTTTGACATACGGGCCGGTCGGGAAAGCGGACCAGGCGGCCACGGTCGAAGTGTCGTGGCCGGGCGGCTCGAAGACGTTGACCCTGCCCGGCCGGCGCGGCTGCGACACGGTGGAGATCCCGCAGAAAGTGCACAGGTTTCCGGAAGGGGCCGTGCTGGACGTGCGCATTGCGCCTTTCGTTATCCAGGTCAGCGCTACCAAGCCGGGCTATGACACCTGGAAGGCGGCGTATTTTGGCGGCGATTTCGTCAAGACCAAGGACGGCGTCCTTCGCCGGATTGACAAGGTGGTGCTCCAAGAGACCGACGCCACCCTCACGGACGATCAGCGCCGGCAACTTTCCCTGGCCTTGCCTTGCGGCTTGAACATCTACGCGGAGCAGTCCTTCGGCGACTTCAACGGCGACGGCAACCCGGACGCCGCCCTTCATATGAAGATGGTCAACCACGGGGCAAGGTACCCGGGGATCCAAGCCACGCCATACCAGGGCGGGCTTGCCGAGATCCGCCACATGTCGCTGGTCGGCGGCCGGTGGAAGTGCGTGTTCCTCGCCAATCACCAGGGAGTATTTATAGACGACAAGCAGGTCCCCGGAACCGGGCCGGCACCCTACGGCTATAGCTACCGCATGATAGGGCCGGCGGACGGGGTGGGGCCGGCCGCGGGATGGATGTATGAAGATCTCTACTCCGTGGACGACAAGAACGTGTGGCCGCGCGAAGCCCCCGCGCGGACGTACCTCTGGCGGAAGGGCGCCAAGTCCTTCGACGCCATCGTCTTTGACCCGGCCGACGTTCCGTCGCTCATCGGTCTCCTCAAAGACCCCAACGTGTCGATTCGCATGTGCGCCGCGCGAACCCTGGGGCAAACCAAAGACAAACGCGCCCTCCAGCCGCTTGTTGCCGCTTTGGCGGAAGACAACTCCTATATCCGCTCCGATGCCGTTCGGGCCTTGGAACGGATCACCGGCAAAGATTTCGGAGACGACCGCGCCACCTGGGAGGCGTGGCTCAAGGAATCCCATCCGGACAGGCCGTAGCGGTATTCTCTGGAACCTGTTATCACGAAAGCCCTGGAGTAAGAGGGGAACGAAAAGATTGACGCGGCGCATGCCCGCGGCTTTACGGCGGTAGCGTCAGCCTCGCCCCAGGCAGAAGGCCACGAGGTCCGCGAGTTGCCCCGTCGCCAGGGCGACACAGGAATCCGCCGCGAGTCTCTCCCGGGGTTTTCAGTGGCATCGGGCGCCCGCCGGTTTTAACCTACTGGCATGAAGATCGCCCTGGCGCAACTGAATCCGACGGTCGGCGACATCGAAGGCAACCGCCGACGCATCCTCGACGCCTACTCGAAGGCCGCCGCCATGGGGGCGGACCTGGTGGTGACGGGCGAACTGTCGCTCGTCGGCTACCCGCCCCGGGACCTCCTCCTGAAGCCGCGTTTCGTGGCGGACAACCTGGCGGCGTTCGAGCGGCTCGTGGGCGAGGTCGGACGGACGGGCCTCCTTGTGGGTTTCGTCGACCGCTCCGTCGGGACGCACGGCCTGCCGCTTCATAATGCCGCCGCCCTTGTCGCCGAGGGGCGGGTGCTTGCCATCAAGCACAAGGCGCTTCTGCCGATGTACGACGTCTTCGACGAACTGCGGTACTTCGAGCCGGGCCGGGGCGCCCACGTCGTCGAATTTGCCGGCCTGCGACTCGGCCTCTCGATCTGCGAGGACATCTGGACCCAGGAGGCTGCGGTCGGGCCCGCGTCCCGCTTCTACCACGGCAACCCCATTGCCGAACTCGTCCGGGCGGGGGCCGATCTGCTCGTCAACATGTCCGCCTCGCCGTTCGAGGTCGGTAAGTTCGCCCAGCGCTGGAACCTGGTGCGGACGCAGGCCCGCAAGCACCGCCGGCCGGTGGTGTACGTCAACCAGGTGGGCGGCAACGACGAACTGGTTTTCGACGGCGCGAGTTTCGCCATGGATGCCTCGGGCGCCCTCGTCGCGCAACTGCCGGCGTTCGAGGAAGACCTGGCGATGGCTGAAATTCCCGGCGGCGCGCCGCTCTCGATTGTTCCCGCGCCGATGCCGGACGTCGTCGCCGTCCGCCAGGCGCTCGTCCTCGGCCTCGGCGACTACGTTCGCAAGTGCGGGTTCAAGGATGTCGTCCTGGGCCTGTCGGGCGGGGTGGATTCGAGCGTCGTCGCCTGCCTCGCCGCGGAGGCGCTTGGCACCGACCACGTGGTCGGCGTCGCCATGCCGAGCCGATACTCCAGCCCCCACAGCCTCGAGGATGCCGAGGCGCTCGCCCGGAACCTGGGCGTCCGATTCATGATTATCCCCATCGAGCAGCCGCACCGCGCGATGGAAGCCGCACTTGCCGAGGCTTTCAAAGGCGCCGAGCCCGACGTGACCGAGGAGAACGTCCAGGCCCGTGTCCGCGGCAACATCCTGATGGCCCTCTCGAACAAGTTCGGCTGGCTGGTGCTCTCGACGGGCAACAAGAGCGAACTGGCCTGCGGCTACTGCACACTCTACGGCGACATGGCGGGAGGCCTCGCGGTCATCAGCGATGTGCCGAAGACCTTGATCTACGAACTGGCGCGATCCATCAACGCCGAGGCCGACCGGTCGCCGATCCCCGACCGCGTCCTGGAGAAACCGCCCTCGGCGGAACTCCGGCCGAACCAGACGGACCAGGACTCCCTCCCGCCGTACGACGTCCTCGACGCGATTCTGGACCTCTACGTGCGGCAGGAAAAAGCACGCGATGAAATCGTCGAGGCCGGGTTCAACCCCGAGATCGTCCAGAAGATCATCCGTCTCGTGGACCGCAACGAGTACAAACGCCGCCAGGCCGCCCCGGGGCTGAAGGTCACGAGCCGGGCCTTCGGCGTCGGACGCCGCATGCCCATCGCCCAGCGCTACGACCCGAACAGCCGGTAGCCGAAAACGCGGCGGGTCTTGAATGCTTCTTGCGCGGTGGGTCTCTGCACCCACCGCGCAAAGGGCAAGAGGTGAATGGAGCGCGGCGGTTACGGAGAACCGCCGCGCAAACGTCGGGGTTCCGCCGCGCACAAAAGTGCTTTTGCGCCAGGAGAACAAGACTTGCCTCGTGTGAAGCACTGGTTTGAGCCCGGCGGCTATTACCACATCACCACGCGAACTCTGGACAAGAAGCCCGCATTTGCCTCCGATGAATCCAAGCGGTGCATCGTGGACGCTCTTGCTTTCTACCGCCGGCGCGGCGACTGGCGGGTCGCGGGCTTTGCGGTTATGATCAACCACGTTCACTTTGTCGTATCGCAGACCGGCCTGGACCTCCGCGATACGGTGCGGGATTTCAAGAAGTGGGTATTTCGGCGACTGAAGGGCGCCGGAGGCGGCAGGCTGTGGGAACGCCGCTTCGACGATAACGCCATCCAAGGCCAGAAGGAAATGGAGGACGTGGTGGCGTATGTGCACGATAATCCGGTTCGAGCGGGAGTAGTTGAGCGGGCGGAGGACTACTTCTGGTCCAGCGCCCGGAATTATGCGGGGTTGACGCCGGTGGCGATGGAAGTGGATAAGGAGTGGTAGAGGGGCGCTGCGCGGCGGGGGAAAATAAGATTTGGCGCGGCGGGTCTCCGCACCCGCCGCGCTCGAAGGTACAATCCATGGAAAATAAGCGGAGGCACTTTTGCCTAGCGAAGGGGATGGATCATGTTTAGTCAACTGGGACAAGGTGTTGTTGCCGGAGTTGTGGCTGCAGGCATGGTCGGCTTTATTGTGCTTGTATGGCGTCGCATATTGGAGCCGTGGTATGAAGAACGGCTATATAAAGGGGTCGAAATCTCGGGTGTGTGGGAGGGTTCGATAGAGTACCCGACGGGTGGTAAGAATAATTTAGTCATTGACTTGCGACGCAAAGGATACGCTGTTACCGGATCCGCAGTGTGCGTTGAAGGTGTGGACAAAGGCATGCGCTGGAATCTGGTCGGAACATTCCGAAACAATATACTAACGTTTACTTACGATTCGGCTAGTAAGCGAGAAATTGATAGGGGGGCGGGCGGCTACTATCTGGTGAATAATGGCCGAACCCTAAAGGGAGGATGTTTTTATCACGATGATAGCGATAACACAATGCACTTTTTTGAGAGCGAGATGAGGCTTGTCAGGTCTTGACTTTGGCAGGTTCTGCGCGGCGGGTGCGGAGACCCGCCGCGCATTCAACGTAGAGGAACCGCCGGTATGAGCGAGCAGCACGACGACGGCACCGAGCCGGGTTTCCTGGGCCAACTGAAAGCATCCCTGCCGCGGAACGTCATCGTTCTGGGCGTCGTCTCCTTCCTGACCGACGCCTCGACCGACATGATCTACTGGACCGTGCCGTTCTTCATCGCCCTCTTGGGCGGCGGGTTCGTCTGGGTCGGCATCATCGAGGGCCTGCGCGACGGCATCACGAGTTTCGCCACCATCGTTTCGGGGTTCGTCTCCGACCGGATTGGCAAGCGCAAGGCCCTCGTCGGCCTGGGCTATGGCATCTCGACGGTCGTCAAGCCGATCCTCGCCCTCGCCGCCGTGCCGTGGCAGGTCGCGGGCTTGCTGGGCATCGAGCGTGTCGGCAAAGGTATCCGCGGCGCCCCGCGCGACGCCCTCGTCGCCGGCTCCGTCTCGGCCGAGCACTATGGCAAGGCCTTCTCGTTCCACCGCATGATGGACCATGCCGGCGCCGCCCTGGGTCAGATCGTTGGCGTCCTCCTGGTCATCTTTCTCTTTCCCTATTTCCGCGACCTGGCGAAGGCCGGCAGCCGATGGGTCACCGACGCCTCCGACGTTTTCCGGGCGATGTACCTTGTGTCGGTCGTGCCGGCGGTCCTGGCGGTGCTGGCCGTTGTCTTCTTCGTCCGCGAGAAGGCGGCCCCTATCCGGAAGAAAGTCGAGATCAATTTCCGCGCGGCCTACGACCGGCGATTCTGGTTGCTACTGGTGGTGCTTCTCATTTTCACGCTTGGCAACTCGTCGGACATGTTCCTCCTCTTGCGCGCGGGGCAACTCTTGGGTTACCCGCTGGACTTCGGGCCGCAGGAACACGAGGCGATGGCCCGGCAGTGGGCCTTCCCCTGGCAACTGCCCGCCATGTTCTTCATCCTTTCGATGGCGAAGATGCTGTTCACGCTCCCGGGCGGTTTTCTGGCCGACCGCATCGGCCGCGCCAAAACCCTCGCCCTCGGCTGGGCGGTTTACGCCGCCGTCTATCTCGCGTTTGCCTTCGCCACGCAAGGCTGGCACGCGTGGGTCCTGTTTGTGGCCTACGGCCTGTTCTACGGGTTCACCGAGGGGGTGCAGAAGGCGGTTATTGCCGACTTTGTCCGGCCCGAGGTCCGCGGGGCGGCCTACGGCATGGCGTATTTTTGCGAGGGGATTGCCAAACTCGTCGCGAGCCCCCTCTTCGGGCTTCTCTATGCGCTCTTTGCCACACGCGAGCATCCGGAATGGGGCGCCCACGTGGCATTCGGTTTCGGGGCGGTCTGTGCGGCCGTCGCGTGTGTCCTTCTGGTCATTTTCCTCGGCGTGTTCCGCAAACGTCCGGCGTGACAACTTTTTGCATCGGGCCCCGTAGCGCGGGGGCTTGCCCCCGCGGTCGTGGGAGGTGGGGCGTTTGGCGCGAGGGCAAGCCCTCGCGCTACGAAAGGTATCTTTTCAACGGAGTATGAGCGCTCTTTGCCTATGCCCACACCCACCACGGCGCGCCGGCGAGTTCCGAGTAAACGATGAGGTCGAAGGCCGCGTGCGCCGCCAGCGGCGCGAGCACGTTGCCCGAAAGTTGTCGCAGAGCCCCGAAGACCAGCCCGCCGATGAACGTCGCGGCGACGATGAACTCCAAGTCGATCGTCGCCGCCGCGCCAGGCAGGGCAAAGAGCGCGCTTTTGTAGGCCGTGTGCAGAAGCGCTGCGCACGCGACCGCCCCGACTGGCCCCAGCCGGCGCACACGCCCCTGGACGTAACCGCGGTAAAGGATTTCCTCCGCGCTGCCGATGACCGCCGCCACGAGCGCGAAACCCTTGAACGCCTCCGGCAGCGGCGGGGCCCCGATGTGTCGGCGGTACCAGACGCCGAGCGCGACGCCCAGGGCCGCGCCCAGCGCGGCATAGAGGGCCGTTTTTCGCGCGACGGGGGCGAGGCCGAAAAGGATGAGCGGTGAACGTGAGCGGACGACCCCCCGCACGAGGGCCGCAGCCGTCAAAGTGAGCCCCGCCGCCGAAAAGGCAAATGGGACCGAGAGGCTGTGCGCGAAGAGGGCAAAGAGCACCATGCCGGCGCCGGCGCCGGCCGCTTCGCCCACGTCCAGCCAGCCGGCGCCCGGCGACTTGTTGAGGAATGTAGCCATCGGCCGACGATTACCCTTAACTAAAGGGTGGCGGCCTTCCTAGGCCGCCACCTGCCTGAAACCGTCCCGCGTCCTTCGCGGCGGCCTGGGAAGGCCGCCGCGCGCTTTTTCAGACAGAGCCTACCCTCGTCGCCGGCGCGAGACGAGCCACGCCCCGGCGACGACCGGCGCCAAGAGGAGGATCCAGCCCGACCCGAGACACAGCGGTTTTCCGGCCGTGATGAGGCAATCGGGCAGCGACTTTTGGAGTTCCGCGATCTCGGCTGAACCCTTGAAGGCATCCGGCGGAAGGACGAGGAGCCTCAGGCCCTTCAACTCCTTCAAGTCGGCCAAGTGTTTTTCGCCTTCGAAGGCGGGTTTGATGAGAATGAGGGCCTCGAGGTTCTTGAGGCTCTTGAGGGCGGCGATGTCCTTGACGTTCTCGCACCCGAAGAGTTCCACCGCCTTGAGGGCGGGGTGATCCTTGACGACGGCATCGAACTCTTGCTGCGAAATCTTCGGCGGAAACGAGAGGTATTCGAGCACGAGGTTCTTGAGTGGCCCCAGGTCCGCCACCTTCTCGCATGCCGTCAGGGACAAGGTCTTTAGGCGGGGCAATTTCGCCAATCCGGCGAGGTCCTCGGCATCGCCTCCCGCGAGGGTCAGTTGCCCCAGTTGCGCGAGGCCGGCGAGGGGTGAAAGGGCGGCCGGCGACTTGGCGCCGATAAGGATTAGCGACCGGATGGTCGTCAAACCTTTCGGCAGCGGCGTCTGTTCGGGGGACCAGTTCGAAAGAATCAGCGTCCGGAGCCTCGGCAAGTGCGCCAGAAAGTCCAGGCTTTCGCCCTTTTCATTATTGAGGATGAGGACCTCCACGTTCCCGAGGGCCGGCCGTATCTCGTCCATCTGCTTGGAAAGCAAGCCCGCCTCGGCGGCGAGGAACCGCGGGCGGAAGAGGCGGAGGACCTCGCCCGGCCCCACGGCAGCCGGCGCCGCGGCACTCTCCTCGGTTGCCGGCGGCGATCCGCCCGCCTCCGGCGAGAGGTCAATCGCCGGATTCGTCTTCGCAACTTTCTTCAGGATTTCAAGGTGCGCGGCATCAACACTTTCACCCATCTGGAGTAACCGAAGGACTTTCAAGTCCTCCTCGGACGCCTGTCCCAGCCATTGCCACGTTGCCTCGTCTTTAAGAACGACCGAAACCGTTTTGCCGCCGATGAGCATCCGGCCGGGCGCAAAGGCGACGGCCAGGGCCGTCCCATCCGTTGCCCGATAGCGGAGCGGCAGAGAAATGCCTCCCTTCTTGTCGTCGCCCTTCTCGGCGAAAAAGAGAACGTCGCCGTCCCGCGCCAGGAGGCCCGCCGGACGCCCTTCGTCGCTCACCATCCACGAAAAGGGCGCGAGCGTGTAGTTGTAGCACATGGCCGCACCTTCGACCTTCAGGATGCAGAGTTCGTTTCGTGCGGCCGCGCCCGGCTCGGTTCCCTTGCAGGAAGCCAGGAAGAACGGTAAACCCACCAGCGCCAGCACCACCAGAGCGATCTTGTGCTTCGCCATCGCAAGCCTCCTTAAGGAGCGACGCTTCGAGCGTCATTGTACTTCTCGACCCCTTGACCTGCCAGAGAATGTTGTAGGTGCGGCAGGATTTTCCGGTCCCGGTGCGCCGGGGTTTAGCAATGGCGAAGACCGAAATCCGAATGACGAATCAAACAGCAAGCCCGAATGGTGAAGGAACGACGAAATCCGAACCGCGTGCTTCTGTTTCGTCATTCGGATTTGATTCGTCATTCGGGCTTCGTCATTCGGAATTCGGAACAGTCCCCCTTTTCCGGCCCGTCGCCCTTGCTTTGCCGACCGCGCCGACGTACGATAAAGTCGGACCCCCGAGGAGCCGCCATATGCTCCAGTGCAAAGAGTGCGAGTTCTGCCAAGTCGGTCCGGGCGACGAGGTCAAACTCAACTGCAACCCCTTCACGAACGTCAAGGAGTCCGAGTGCCTCCTGAAGTGGCAACTTCTGCGCCTGGACCTCATGACGCGGGCCTACATGGCCACCATCGCTGAATACCGCAAGATCGCCCCTCTCCAGCAGGAACTCTATCGCCGCATGAAGCAGGAGTTCAAGGAGATGGACGACGCCGACAGTTGGAAGCAGAGCGACGATGAGACGGACGACGAGGATGAGCCCGACCTCGGCGGCATCCCGCCCCTCGACGATCGAATCTAAGGGCTTCTAATGCTTTGTTGAAAACATGCCTGCCTGCCGGCAGGCAGGCTTTTTCTCTCCCTCTCCCCTTGCGGGAGAGGGTAGGGTGAGGGGGAAAAAGGGTCGCCGCACGGCATTCACCCTCACCCCGCCCCTCTCCCATCAAGGGAGAGGGGGCATCAACGGAGGTTTTCAACAGAATATTGCAGGCTCTTACTCGATCGCCTGCACGTCCGCCTTGCCGCGGATCACGGTCGGCTCGTCCGTCCGCTGCCACGTGAACCGCTCCACCAGGCGCATCACTTCCGCCAGGTTGATCATCTTTTTGGCCTGTTCGATGCGTTCGCGTCCGGCCAGGCGCTCCGCCCAGTCCAGCAGGACGTCCGCGCCCTGGGCCGGCCTCAGGACGCCCCACCGCGTCACGGGTTCCGACGGAACGGGGTCGCCCGCTTTTTGCATCTCGGCGGCCAGGCTCTCGCCGCCGCCCGACATGGCGTCGAGGCTCTTCTTCACGCTGGCCGTCGTCGTCCCGGCCACGAGCCACGTGTCCGTTACGGCAACGCTGACGGCAATGTTGTCGGCCGCGTCGCCGAGCACTTTTTCCAGGAACCCCGGCGCCTTGATCACCAGGATCGACGCCCCGCCGTACGTCTCCTCCTGAACGTCAATTTTCGGGGTGCCCTCGCGCTCCTCCGTGAATGCCGCCAGGATCATCGCCTTCGCCGCCAGGCCGTCCTTGAACGCCTGGGCGACCGCCCGCCCGCTTGCGGTCAGGCGCACGAGACCCAGGAGGGCCGGCGCTTTGCCGCTCTCGTTCTTCGTGATGGCGATGGCGGCCTCGGGCCCGAAGCCCGACGTGATGGTTTCCATCGTCTGGCCGGGGAACCATCCGCGGATGCCCATCTCGGCCCGCCGGAGCCGCTCCGGCCCCTTTTCGCTCTCGGCGGCTTTCGCCTTGGCCAAGTCCCAGAGGGCCTTCGGACGGAAGGCCGTCGCCACAGCCGCCAGCGTCTCGGCCGGCAGGATCTTCGGGCTCTCCAGAGCCGTCGGTTCGTTCGGCCCGACCTCGCCCGCGCCGCTCACGAGCCGCCACTCAAAGTGCAGCCGCCCGTTCGATTTCGGGTACATGGCGACGGCGCCGGGCCCGCCGCGCGGCTTTGTCTCGGCCGCGTAGGCCCGCACGCGCCAGCCGGCAGGCAAATCCGCCGCCGCCTGCGCGAAATGCCCCTCCGTCCCGAGGACGGCCCCGCCCATCATGGCGTCGAGCACGCGCTCCAGCGCGTCGCCTTCGGCGCCCGACATCAGCAGGACGCCGCCCGCGAACGCCATCCGGTCCACGCGATTGTCGCGGCGAACCTCCCAGATGGCGACGTCGCGGTAGCGTTTCGCTTCCACGCCGCCCGTCGCGTCCACGAGGCGCTGGGCCATGGCGTTCGTGGCCTCAGTCATGAGGACGGCTTGTCGCTTGTCTTCGCCCGCGAGCAGGACGACGGCGCTTCGCCCGCCGAGATACGTCCGCAGGGCTTCCTCCTTCGTCATCTTGAGGTCTGCCAGGAGCCGCTCCAGCCGAGCCTCCATTTCGCGGTGCCGCTCGCTCGCCTCATGCTGGCGGAACGCCTCGGTCTTGTCGAGGGCGGCCCAGAACTTCGAGTCGAGGAGCGTCGCCCGCAGTTGGGCGGCGTTCACCGTTTCGACGATCGCCTTGGCGTCGGCCGGCACGAGCGACGCCATCTCGAGCGTCTCCGCGCGCACCCCCGCCGCCAGCACCGCCACACCCGCTGCCACGAACAACCACCTTGCGCACCTCATCGTTCGCTCCCTTTCCATTGGGGCCCTGACGCCTTACTTGTTCTCCGTGACGGGCGGCTGGGAGGCAGCGGCACGCGGCACGTCCAGCGCCGACCGTGCCAACCCAACCGGCCCTTCCATGTCGTTCCAGAAAAGTCCCAGGGCGTCCTCGATCGGCGACGTCTGTTCTGCCGGCGCAGGGACGCCCGCCTCTTCCTTGGCCGGCGCTTCCGCGAAGGGCCCCAGCATGGCCGCAAACACCTCGGTCGGCAGGACGGGCTCCGGCCGCGCCGGCCAGAGAATGATCGCCGCCGCCACCGCCGCGGCCGCCAGCGTTGCCGCCGCGATCCACACCCGGCGGCGGACGGGCCGACGCTCGTGGGCCGATCCCCCCACGATCCGTTCCACAATCGCCGCCCGGCGAAGGCCCTTCGGCCGGACCCCGGCGCCCAGGCGCTCGCGGAGGTCGCGCGCAATCGCGAGGCGCAGCCGGCAGACGTCGCACAATGCCGCGTGGGCCTCGAGGTCCGCCGGCAGCGCCGGCGCTTCCTCGCGGTCCAGCCATTGCTCGATGCGTTCGCATTCGCTCGTCATGGTTGGCCTCCGATTTGGGTTTGGCTCACGGCCGCCCGCCCCCGGAGCAGCGATTCTGCGCCGCGGCGGACCTCGTTCCGCGCGCGATGGAGCCACGACTTGACCGTGCCCACCGGCACGTCGAGGATGCCGGCGATCGAATCGCAAGATTCGCCCTGCGCGTGGTAAAGAAGAAGAGCCGCCCGCGGCTCGGGCGCGAGTCGCTGAACCGCCTGCCAGATGGCGGCCAGGCGCCGCTGGTCGTCCTCCTCATCGGCGAGGCGCTGCCACGGCTCCAGGGCCGTCGGCGACGCAAGGTGGGGGTCGAGCGGCACGGCCGGGCGCTCCCGCCGCCACCGTTCGAGCACGAGGTTCGTCGCGATCCGCGCCAGGTACCCTTCGAATCGGCCGCGAGGCATCCAGTCGGCCAGATTCGCGAGCGCCCGGGCGTAAGTCTCCTGAACGATTTCATCGGCATTGTCCTCGCGCCGCACCAACCGCATCGCCAGCGCCCAAAGGTCGTCAATCGTCGCCTCGACGAGCCGGCGCCGGGCAACCGCGTCGCCCGCGGCGGCGCGTCTGACCAATTCTTCGGCGACGGCGTCGGCCACAACGTGCCCCTTGGGTTTGCTTCGGCCCGTCATATTCTTCAATGCGCGAGAGCCTTTACGGTTTCATTTTACCGGCGCAAGCGGGGCAGGGGGGAAAATTCGGGTCCCGCGTAGGTGCCGCGCCGCACGTCCTCTTAGCCTGTCCCCATGCGTCAGATGTCGGGGTGCGGTTGCCATGGACACTTTCTAGGCACCTTGAGCGCGTTTCATTTCGCGGACCCTCCGCGGACGCAGCGGACGAAGTTCAGTATCCGGACGACGTCGCCCTGCGGTCCACGGCCGTGTGGTGCTGACCAGAACGGATGGTGGTGTACCCGATGACTGCGGCGACAGCGAGTGTGCGGATGGAGTTCATGGTTCGCCCCGTGAGGGAATTGAATACGAGTGTGCTGCCGACCGGTCAGTGCGGACGTAATCCACCGTCGCTTGGCTGGCGGAAACCGTAACGCGCATGTGGCCGGAACTGCCGAGGATGACGCCGCCCTTGTAGCCGTATTCCGCCGCGCTGCGGGTGCTGCCTTTGGGGTCACCGGGTTGTGGAACCTCTTGGTACACGATTCCGTCGAGGTCTTGCTTCGCGTAGAGATGATCGTGGCCGTGAAAGACAATGTTGACGTGGTTCTGGACGAGCAACTGGTGAATCGGCATCCGCCAGCCGGGGCGTTTTTCCTTGAAGACGTCGGTGCCGTCAGGATTCTTGCCGCCCCATTCGAAAAGCGGAGCCGCTTCCGACCCGCCGCGGCCTTCCGGCGTTGCGCCACCGACGAGATGATGGATGAAGACGAATTTGAACTTCGCTTTGCTCGCCTCGAGAGTGCGTTTGAGCCACTGATACTGTTCGGCGCCGAGCGTGCGTGTCCAGTTATCGCTCTGGCCGCGCTGCTTCTGCGTGAACCAGAACGGGTCCAGCGCGACAAACAACCCGTCGCCCCATTCCCAGGCGTAGTAGTCCTGCAACAGACCGGCCTCCGGATGTTTCGTCGCGTTGCCCGAGTAGAAACTATCGGGTACGGGATTCGGGAAATAGCGATTCCGCATCGTGTTCGACCAGGCGGCCAGGCTGTCACCGTCACTACCACGGCCGCGCGGGCTTAGTTGCCCTGTGCCCCAGGCGGGGTGGACAGCGCATTTGGGTCCGATTGCCGCACGCCAAACAGGAAGTCCGTGTTCTCGATCTTTGGCATGTTGATCGGGGATGAGTACAGGAACGGGCCCTTGGGATCCGAAGGGTTGGACGTGCGCATCCTGGCCAGCCTTTCCTTCTGCTCGGCGGTCAGCGTCTTGCCGACCTGGGCGAAGGCCGTGGCGTAGAGGTACGACATCTCGCCGTCCAACTCGCTGTACCGTTTCGACAAGGACAGCACCTTGACCTTGTCGGCGGATTCGCCTTTCAGGAAACGCCGCAGTTCGGTCGCGATCGCCCGGCGGGTCTTGACGATCTCGTCCAGGTCCTGGCGCTGAAGGTCCACCAGGTCCGTGATAAGTTTCCGCTGGGCATCAGTCAGCGTGGCCAGAAAGGCCTCGCCGCTGTCGCCCGTGAGCGAAGTGCTGATCGAGTAGTCCTGCTTGCCCATGGCCGGGGCGGTCTTCATGCCGAAACCGCCGAAGTACATCCCGTGCCGCTCGGGGCAGAAGTAGGTGTCGGCCTCCAGAGAGCCGGCGTACCAGGCGAACATCTCGCTGGCGTAGGTCATCACGGCGACGTTGACCTCGTGGGACATGCTCCTCCTGTCGAGTTGCTCCGGCAGGTCCGGCCAGGTCCGGGAATCGCCGAACTTCAACTTGGCCAAGGCGGCTTTCTGCGGGTCACTCAGGCCGCAGAGGATGCCGCCCATGACCTTCGCTCGCTGAAACGCCAGCAGGCCGTCCAGTTCGTACAGGTCGGCCGAGCACTTCACCACCGCATCCTTGTCCAGGCCCTTGCTGCCGGCGGGGAGGTCGCCCTCCAGGTTTCGACGGAACGCCTTGATGAGCGGCAACCGCATCTCGGCGAACCGCCGGATGTCGTTTTCCTGCTCCTTGCCCAGGGCCAGGAGTTGCGCCCTCTGGTCATCGTTCAGGACGGCCAGCATGTTGTGGGCGATCCGCGTCAGGAACGAAGTGTTGTGCCCACCCTCCTTGGCGTCGATGTCCCGCATGTATTGAAAGCCGAAGTAGTCGGAGACCTTCCCGGGCGGCAGGAAGGTGTCGCAGCCGAAGTCGCCTGTCAGGAATGCCAGGCCGTCGAAGGCGATCGTGTGGAGTTGCGCCCGATCGGAGACGGCCTGCTCGATCGAGTACCGTTTCGCGTTGTCGCGGGGCTGCGGTCCCCGCCGAGAGGGGTCCTGCGGCGGCCGATCCTGCGCCATCGCAAACGATGCACACAAACTCACGGCCAGCGTGAGGACCGTCATTCTCGTTTTCATCACTTGACCACCTGGTCGAGGTTCGATCATGTCAGGGCTGTTGCCTTGGTCCGCCTTCCATTCCTGGAGGCGGCCCAGGAGGCGGGCCGCCACGCGAAGGCGGTGGACCGTCGGGCGGACTGAAACCTCGCTGCCCAGGTCCCGGAGCCGGCGGCATCGGACGTCCCTCTCCCGGTCGGCCTTGACCCGGGGGCCCGCCGCGCGGCCCTGGCGGAGGCGGAAACGCCGGCGGTCGGAGCGCCTCGAACTTGGCTTCCCAGTTCTCAAACTGCTGCGGCGAAAGGACCGCCTTCATCTCGCTGCGCAGGCCCTCGTGCTCGGCCTGGGTTCTGGCGTGCGCGTCGTCGCGAATGGCCTCGATGGCCGCCAACCGCCGCGTCATGATCTCCTGCACGCGATCGGCCTGCGCCTGGTCCAATCCGTAACGGTCCTTAAAGTCCGCCGTGATTCTGGCAGCCGTCTGTTTCCCCGGAGGGGGCGGCGGCGCCCAGGCGACGCTTCTCAGCACCATGACCGTGACCCCCGCCCCGATAACGGCGCCGCTGGCCACGATCACCAGGCCCATCAAGACCGTGACCCATGTCCGCGGGCCGCGAGGCGGAAGCGTATGCGGGCCGCAAGGGGCCGATGGCTGTTCAGTCGGGTCGGTCATGGCTGAGTCACCTCCACAACAGAGTAAAAGGCGGCCTGCGGGTCGGAGCCGGCCGACCACACCTGGATCGCCAGCGCCAGCACGACGGCCGCTGCCAGCGACGCCGCCACCGCCACCAGCGACAGCGGCAGGAGTCCGGTGCGGCGCGGCGTCCCCAGTCTCGCCAGCACCGCGCCGGTCGCGTCCGTGGCCGGCGGCTGTTCCTTCCGGGCCTGGCGCACCAATCGCTCAACGGCTTCTAACTCGTCCATCCTGTTTTCTCCACCAGGCGTTCCTTGCCGGCGATTTCCTTCAGCCGCCGCCGGGCCCGGTAGGCCCGCATCTTGACCATCGCGCGGCTCCAACCCATCCGCCCGGCAATGTCGGCGATGCTGCAACCGTCAAAGTACATGAGCGTCAGCACCAGCCGCTCGGCAGGCGGCAGGCGGGACAGCAGCGCGTGGACCAGGGCGCCGGCCGCCGCAGGGTCCAAGTCGTCGGCGGGGGCGACGGGATCGAACCCATCGAGCGGCGCCGGGGCTTGCCGACCCCGCTTCTTCCAGAACCGGTAGCCGATGCGCGTGGCGATCCTGGCCAGCCAGCGTTCGAGCGGCGCCTCGCCGCGGTATCCGTCCAGGCCGAAGTACGCCTCGACGAAGACGTCCTGCACCAGTTCCTCCAACCGGGCCGGCTCGCGCGTGAACCGCCAAAGGATGCCGGCGACGGCTGGCTGATGGCGGCCGACGAGGCGGGCAAACGCCGCCTCGTTGCCGGACCTCGCCGCTACGATGTCGCTGCGATCGGTCTCGTCCACGGTCCGGTCATTGTGCGTTACGGTCCCATCCGCGCCAACGTGAATCCAGCGGTCACTTGGCCGCGCCGTGAGAAGATGGAGGCGGCGGGGGCGGAGGACCGTCGCCGTGCCCGCCCGGACCACTCTGCCCGCCCGGACCACCCTGACTACTCTGACCGCCTGGACCACCATGACCACTCTGGCCGCCCGGACCGCCCGGCGGCGGAGGCGGCGGCAGCGTCTGGCGAACCTGGTCGACTGTAAGCCCCGTAACCGTGGCCAACTGCTGGAAGAAGGCCTCATGGGCCGCCTGGATGGCGTCGTGCATTGTCTTCATCGCATCGGCGATCTGCTTTCTCTGGTCATCGGTCAAGGGCTTGCCCATCGCGCGCTCAAGGGCGCGATCGACCGCTGGGGGACCACCCGGCCGGGGGCCCGGCTTGCCCCGGTCCTGCACGTCGCCCGACCCCGGCGCCGCCGGCGCCTGCTCGTTCTGGCCGCCCGGCGCTTTAATGCCGGGCCCCGCCCCGCCGGGGCCTCTCATGCCAGGACCGCCGCCACCGGGAGCCCCGGCTCCCATGGCCGCAAACGCCACGCCGATTGCCAATCCGAACGCCAACAACGCGACCGCAGCAAACACCCGGTATCGCCTCATGGTCCCTCTCCTTAAAGTCGAGCCGCCGTCCGCGGCCCGTTCACCTATCTAGTGGGCGCAAGACGTGTGGTGGTAACCAGAAATCGTCCGTCCAGTCGATGGGCGCCGCGCTCCCGACAAGCATCCATACGATTCGCGTCTTCATCATTGGCTCCTTTCCTGGCGAGCGAACGTTTTTCGGTCGCCGTCCGCGTTCTACCCCCCGGTTTCCTTTTCGTTTCGGACGCGTCCCACTTCCGCCCCGCTAAACGAGGGCGCCTGCCGTATATTGCACGTCTCCGGGAAAAAGTTGGCCCGGCGCAAAAAAGCGGGGCACGGCTCACCGTGCCCCTGGCGTCCGTCCCCGGGTGCTTCCTTATTCACTCGTGTCCGCGATGGGCAACAGGACCGTGAAGGTGGCCCCGACGCCGGGCGTGCTCGTCGCGCGGATTTCGCCGCCCGCCCGGTGCGCCAGGTCCCGCGCGACCGAGAGGCCGAGCCCCGCGCCGCCGTTCTCATAGGTTTCCTCGTCCGCATGCGAAGCCGTCGTGAAGAACGGTTCGAAGATCCGATCGAGATGCTCGGGCGCGATGCCGCGGCCCGTATCGCTCACGCCCAGAGCGACATAGGCCGGCGTGTCGGCGGGGGTGACGGTGCAGGTGAGCGTTCCCCCCGTGGCCATCATCGCCTTGCGCGCGTTCAGGAGGAGATTCAGAAGGACGTGTTCCATTTCGACCGGCACGATGCGCACGGGCGCAGACGTCTCGTACTGGCGGACGAGGTGGATGTTTTCCTTCGGCAGGTGCCATTCGAGAAGGCCGACGGCGGCGTCCATCAGCGCGTCGGCGGGGACGACGCGCGTCTCGGTGCGGCGGCCGGTGGCGTAGTTCATCAGGCTCCGGACGATGGCGCCGGCGCGCTCGCCGAGCGCGACCGTCTTTTCGAGGGCCGTCCGGCGCATCTGGGCGTCGTCGTGTTTGAGGGCCTGCTCGGCGCGGCCGATGATCATCGTCAGGAGATTGTTGAACTCATGGGCCATGCTGCCGGCCAGTTGGCCGACGGTCGCCAGACGCTGGGCCTCGACGAGGCAGCGCTGGAGTCTTTCGGCCCGCCGGCGCGTCCGTTCGAGTTCCTGCCTCAGCGTTTCCGTTTCGGTGGCCTGCAAGGTTTTTTCCTCGGGTCACGGAGGAAGTGAAGGGCAGACCCCTCACCCGCAGGTCTTATCGGCATCGGGGCTGGGGGGAATTGAAAGGAATCGGCGCCGGGGTCCGGCGGGGCCTTACGGCTTCTGGCGGAGGGCGGCCACGTAGGGGAGGTTCCGCCACCGGCCGCGATAGTCCAGGCCGTATCCGATGACGAACCGGTCTTCAATCTCGAAGCCGACCCAGTCGGGTCTGCGGATGGGCGGTTCGCGTGGCGCCGCGCGGCGTTTCGCGAGGAGCACGAGCGTCTTCAGTTCCGCGGCCCCGAGGCGTTCGATCCGGCGGCAGACGGCGGCAAGGGTTCGGCCCGTGTCGAAAATGTCGTCCAGGACGAGGACCGGCCGGCCGGCGACGCGCGCCTCGAGCCCCTCCGGCAGGGTGACACGGACCTTTGCCGGACGGGTTCCCTCGTACGATTGGGCGGAGACGAACTCCAGGTCCATGGCCGCGACACGCGGCTGGGAGGCCTCGCCCCAGGCGCGCACGAGGTCGGCCAGGAACAGGACGCAGCCCTTCATGACGGCGACGACGACAGGGTCGCGGTCGGCGTAGGCGTCGGCGAGGAGGCGCCCGAGTTCGCCCACGCGGGCCGCGATCCGGTCCGATGGGATCAGGATTTCGCCGACCTCCTCGGGCATGGGGCGCTCGCTTTCTTCGATTGGGCGGCCTAGGCGGGGATGGGATGGGTGCGGCAGAACTCGGCCACGTCTTTGCGGACGCCCTTGGCCTCGCGCGCCAGATCGTCGGCCTTGAGAATGCGGTCGATCCATCGGGCGATCGCGCGGACGTCGTCCTCGTTGGCCCCGCGTGTCGTGATCGACGGCGTGCCGATGCGGACGCCTGACCCTTGAGCCGGCGGACGCGTGTCGAACGGGATGACATTGTGATTGACGACGATGCCGGCCTTGCCCAGTCGGCGTTCCGCCTCGGAGCCGGTCAGGTTCTGCGGCCCGAGGTCCACGAGGAACAGGTGCGTGTCCGTCCCGCCGGAGACGAGCCGGTAGCCGAGCGAGAGCATTTCGTCGGCCATGGCCCGGGCGTTCGCGACGATCCGGACCTGGTAGGCCTTGAATTCGGGCGTCTGGGCGAGGGCGAAGGCGGCCGCTTTGCCCGCGATGATGTGCATCAGGGGGCCGCCCTGGAGGCCGGGAAAGACGGCCCGGTCGATGGCTCTGGCGTCCTTGGCGCGACACATGACGATGCCGCCACGAGGCCCGCGCAAGGTTTTGTGGGTCGTGGCGGTCACAAAATCGGCGACCGGCACGGGGTCCGGGTGGACGCCGCCCACCACGAGTCCCGCGAAGTGGGCCATGTCGACGAGGAGGCGCGTGCCGGCGTCGTGGGCGATGTCGGCCAGGCGCGCGACGTCGATCGCCCGCGGATAGGAACTGGCGCCGGCCACCAGGAGGTCCGGGCGGACCTCGCGGGCCTGTCGCGCGAGGGCGTCGTAATCGATCCGCTCGGTCTTTCGGCTGACGCCGTAGCGCACGATGCGGTGCAGTCGGCCGCTGAAGTTCGCCTTCATGCCGTGCGTCAGATGGCCGCCGTGCGCCAGGTCCATCGCCAGGAGGGTGTCGCCGGGCTTGAGGCAGGCGAAGTAGACGGCCATGTTGGCCTGGCTGCCGGAGTGGGGCTGGACGTTGATGTGTTCGCATCCGAAGAGGCGTTTGCCTCGCTCGATGGCGAGGCGTTCGACCTCGTCGATCGTTTCGCACCCGCCGTAGCAGCGGTGGGCGGGGTATCCCTCGGCATACTTGTCGGTGAGGGTGCTGCCGACGGCCTCGCAGACGCTCGTGGGGCAGAAGTTCTCGCTGGCGATGAGGTCAATGGTTTCGCTCTGGCGCCGCCGTTCGCGCTCGACGAGGTCCGCCAGTTCCGGATCGCTTTTTTTCAAGGCTTCGAAGTTCATCGGTTCCTCTGCTCTGCGTCTTTTCATTTCCCGTTTGCCGGAGCCGTCCGGGATCTCGCCCGGGCCGTCACCACACGACGAACGAATCGAAACAGACCTGGATTTCGGGCTCGACGACTGCCATCTCCGATTGCCTGGCCGTGGCGATCAAGGCATAGGCCCGCTCGTCGGAGACGGCGAGGAGCATCCGCTGTTCGAGCGGCGCGACGCCGCGGGGATTCTCGATCGTCAGCAGCAGGGCCGGGCGTCCGTCGGCCAATTCGGCCTCGTCCCGCTGGGACACGGCGAGATCGGGCTGGAGGCTCACGAGTTCCGCGGTCATGTCGTCGGCCCAGGCGTCGAGCGTTTTGCCTTCCCGCTCGATGACGGTCACCTGGACGACGGCGCTCGGGATTCGCCGGCGCGCGCCGGCCGGGGCCTCGGGGGGCGTTTCAGCCGGGGCTGCCGTTTCGCCCCAGTGTTCGTCGGTCGCGACGATCTCCAGGACCACGTCGCCGCCGAGGTCGCGGACGACCCATCCCTGCGGCACGTTGAGCGCAAACCCGAGGGCCGGCCGCACGACGTCGCAGCCTTGAGCGTTGGGCGGGACGGACGGCGCGCAGCCGGCCGGCCCGAGCCCCGCCGCCACCAGGACGGCGGCGAGCGCGCTAAGCCGACTGGCTGCGTGCGGCGGCGCGGCGATGGAGTTCCGCTTCGATGAGTTCATCCAAGTCTCCGTCGAGGACATCCTGGACCCGGCCGGTTTCGTACTCGGTCCGGTGGTCTTTGACCATGGTGTACGGCTGAAGGACGTAGGAGCGGATCTGGTTGCCCCAGGAGATTTCACCCTTCTGGCCGTAGAGTTTCGTCAGTTCCGCGTCGCGCTTCTGCTCCTCCACGCGCTGCACCCGCGCCCGGAGGATCTCCATCGCCGTGTGACGGTTCTGGTGCTGCGAACGCTCGTTCTGGCACTGGACGACGATGCCGGTCGGGAGGTGCGTGAGGCGGACGGCACTACTCGTCTTATTGACGTGCTGGCCGCCCGCGCCGCCCGCGCGGAAATAGTCGATCCGGAGTTCCTCGTCTTTGATCTCGACGTCGCCGGCATCTTCGAGTTCCGGCAGACAATCGACGCTGGCGAAGGAGGTGTGGCGTCGGGCCGCCGAGTCGAAGGGGCTGATGCGCACGAGCCGGTGGACGCCGGCCTCGGCCGAGAGGTACCCGAAGGCGTACGGCCCGACGACGCGGGCGGTGACGCTGCGGTAGCCCGCCTCTTCGCCCTCGACGGCGTCCACGATGGTCATCTCCCAACCGGCCCGTTCGATGTAGCGGGCGTACATGCGAAGGAGCATGGCGGCCCAGTCGCAACTTTCCGTGCCGCCCGCGCCGGCGTGGACGGCCAGGTAACAGTTCTTCGGGTCGTCCGGCCGCGAGAGGAGCGAGAGGAACTCGAGGCGCTCGAGGGTCTTTTCGACGGCGGCCAGTTCCTCGCCGACCTGGGCGATGGCGGGCGCATCCTTCTCTTCGTAGGCCATGTCGAGCAGCGCGCCGGCGTCCTCGAGGCGTTTGCGGAGCGTCTCGGCCGGATCGACGACGGCCTTCAGGCCCTTCAGTCGCCGGACGACGCCTTGAGCCCCGTCGGGGTCGTCCCAGAAATGGGGAGCGGCCATCTGGGTTTCGATTTCGGCGAGGCGTGCCTGCTTGCCGGCGACGTCAAAGAGAGTCCCTGAGCGTCGTGAGACGCTCTTGGAGGGCCTCCAGTTTGTCGCGGGTTTCGGTTTCGGTCACAGCCGGCTCGCTTTCGGCATCCTTGCGTGCGGGGCTGATTATAGGGCCCCCGGAGGCAGTGTCAACGGGGAGAAGATAGTAACGGAGTGACTGAGTAACGTAGTGACGGAGGCGGGGTTCGCCTTTTCGTCTTGCTGGGCCTCTCGATTCAGCGGGCATACCCTGGCGGTTTGCCGCCAAACGGAAAACGGCGCGCGGCGGCCTGCGGCGCCTACGTTACTACGTCACTTCGTTACTCCGTTACTCGTCTCAACCGCCAAAAATCGGTGCCGCTGGCGGGTTCGCGGACGAGTTGGAAGGTTCCGTCGGCCTTTTCGCCGGCAAGGCGGATGCGGATTTCGTCCGCCGAAGGGAGGAGGCTGGGGTCCGTCGGCTCGAACCATTCGAGAGAGCCGCGGTCGTGGATGCGGCACCAGCCGCGCCCGCCGGAGATTTCGCCTTCGTACTCGAGGTACGCCAGGCGATGGTCTCCGAGGTGGCGGACGGAGCAGGGGAGTTGCTCGCAGGCATCGGGCGGGGCATGCGAGGAGAACGTGACGAGCGCCCCGGCCGCTTCGAGCATCAAATCGAAGTGCCAGTCGTCCTCGCTCCGAAAATGTTGCTGCACCACGTATCGCGGCATAGGCGTTCCCTCAGGAAAGAACCTACTCTATCTTATCTCGCTTCTCCAGGTTGTGCCTCGCGCAGAGAATCTGGATGTTTTCCGCGACCAGAGAGGACCCTCCCTTGGAGTAGGGTATTATATGATCGAAGTGCAGATTGTCGTCGCTTCCACAACGGACGCACCTTCCTTTGTCGCGCTTCCAGACCTCGAGTTTTACAGTAGCAGGGATCAACCGCGTATTTTCGAGATCTTGACCCGGGCCGCTTTGGGGCGAAGACGAACCCTCCACAAGTTCAAGGCGGAACTTGAAGACCTTTCGGGCGTTACTCAACTCCTCCCAGGCATCCACGAGTTTGAAGATCCCGTTGTAAACCCAGATGCCTGACTTGATTTTTTCATACACCTTAACCAATTCGGGTTCAGCCTGTCCCCTCTTGTGGCATTGCGCGGCTTCGAAGAAGAGACCGTTCTGCGTCAGACTTCCACCGGGGTTATGCATCGGTTGGTTGGTCAACTTGGGATCAGGCCCCTCACGCGTTGCGAGAATGTCGTGGCCTTCGTAAATGAGGACCTGCCCCTCATCTTCGATACGGTCGGCATAGGGAGCCCCGGCCCTCAGACTCATTAGAATCACGCTATACCCGCCGCGCAACCTGAAGTTCATGCCACGCTGGAGGTTGACACCTTCCTCTTGGCACATCTGAAGGTAGGATATGACGTCGCCTGGGCTGATCATGGCACAGTAGTCTCGCGTTTGTAAAACCCCATAACTGCTTATCGGCTCTTACTTTCCGCGGTCGGTGTTGCGTCGGATCTCGGTCAGCGTGTCGTTGATGCGAAACAGGACGATGAGCCATTCGCAATAGATGCGCATGACGAGCGGACCGAACATGACGGCCAGGATGCCGATGCCGATGAGTTCCGGCGTTCGGTCGATGCGGGCGACGCCCACGAGAATCGCCCCGATGCCGCCCAGGATGCACGCGGCGACGCCGAGCCAGAACAAGATCTGAATGACGACGGGCGTCAGCATCTTGCGGAAGGTCAGAAAGTCCCACATGGCGTTCCCCTTTCTGTTGAGGGTGATGTGACGGGGCCGATCGGCTTCCGCCTCCGCCCCTTCGACAGGCTCAGGGCTATGGCGGACAAGCCGGCCGCCGGCTCAACTGTAGGCGCTGCGGGGAAGGAGGGCAATCGTTTTCGCCTGGGAGGAAACAGCCGTGCGGGGGAAGACCTCGTTGCCCCGAGTCCACCCCCCGTCGCCTGCTTGTGCTTCGCAAAGGAGTTCCCGCAGCCCGCCACAGGCGGGTAAAATTCGCCTGACTTCGCCGGGACTCATCTGCGGGCTTTAAACGGCGCGCGGCGGTTCAGGAGAACCGCCGCGCAAAAACGAAAAATCGAGGCCCTTGCAGGCCGCGATTTCGCTTTTGCGGTTTTTTGTCCCTACGTCCCTTCGTCCCTTGTCGTTTTCAGTTGCTGCCGTGTTTCAGGATGAGTTTGGCGCCTTCGGCGGCGTCGAGGTCGAGTCCTCCGAGGGCTTCGCCGGCCGCGTCGCGCAGCGCGTCGTCGGGGTTGACGGCGAGGGCCTGGAGAGCGGCGATTTCGCCGGCCTCGAGTTTGTTGCCGACGAAGCGAGCGGCCCGGGCGAGGTCCTTAAGAGCCGCCACGCGGACTTCCTTGGATCGCGTCTCGTCGGTTCCGACGCGAACCATGGCGCGGGTGATTTCGCCGTCCGCGATTTCCGCCAGCGCCCCGAGCACCGCCACGACCAGTTCATCGGGCCGGTTGGCGGTCAGGCTGTCCAGCAGGCTCTGGCGTGCCCGGCGGGCGGAGTACACGCGGCTGTCGATGGCGATGTCTTTCAGAACCTGGGCGGCGCGGAGGCTGATGGCGCGGCTCTCGTCGGCGTTCAGCACGAGCGAGCCGGCCTGTTTCTTCAGTTCGTCCACCGCCGCGAGGAGTGCCGCGGTCGCGATGCCGGGCTCGACGGACCGGAGGTACGGCACCTGGGACTCGAGCCACGAGGCCTTGACGGGGTCATCGGGCCAGGAGAGGACGAGGATGGGTGTCATGGCGGTCGCGTAGTCGGTCCTGAGGAGCGAGACGACGTCGGCATGGCTGACGTTCGTGGTGCGGCTGGAGATGAGGACGGCATCGATGCGCGGCATGGCGCGTGCGGCGGCCAGCGCCTGGTTTCCGGTCGTGGCGAGGACGACGTTCCAGCCGGCCTCTTTCAGTTCCGCCTGGAGGCGGTTGCGGTTGTCGGGTTCCGGCTCCGTCAGGAGGATGCTTTTCTGAGCCTCCAAGTTGAGGGCTTCGGAGAGGACGGGGATGACTTTGCCCGCGCCGGTGAAGGGATTGCGCGGGCGGATGGCGGCGAGGGCGAAGGCCGAGGCGAATCGCGCCCGCTGGTCGGGATACCCGAGCGCCAGGACGAGGGGGCTTCCGACGTCGGCTTGGCCGTAGAGGGTGAGGAACTCCTCGTTCGCCACGTCCTGGAGGGCCTTGGCCGCGCGGACCGCCACGGCCGTGTTCCGGTCCTCGAGCGCCCGGTCGAGCACCTTGTAGAGGTGCTGCTGGCCGACGGCGCGGGCGAAGAAATCGACGCTCGGCATGTCGTCGGGGAGGAAGGGGTCGGCCTCGCGGGCCGTCTTGCCCGCCAGTTCCGCTTCCATCTGCATCAGCGACGAGACCCAGAGGGCGACGGCTTCGAGCGCGCCGGGGTCGGCCTTCAAGGCGTCGGCGCAGGCGCGGGACGCCAGGATTTCGTTGACGGCCCGGCTCGGCGCGGCGCGGTACAGGAGGCCCGTCCCTTCGACCCAGTCAAACAGGTCGTAGGTCGGCAGGCGCTCGTCCGCCACGAGAATCTTGTTGTAGTAGTACTTTTCGGCCGCGGTGAGGTAGAGCATCTTGGCGGGGATCGCGAGGACGCTTTCGTCGGCGATCTTGATGATGGCGCCCGTGGCGGCGGCCTTCAGCGTGTCGGTCGTCTTGGGGTTTTCGACGACGGCCTTCAGGGCCGGCAGCGCGTACGGGTACCCGATGGTTCCCAGGATGTTGATGATCGTGTGCTTCAGGTCGTCCTTGGGGGTGCGGAGCGCCGCCAGGAGCGGCAGGACGACCGGCCGGCCAAGTTCCTCCAGTGCCCGGATGACGAACGGCGCAAGTTCCTTGCGGGCGGGGTCCTGCAGGATCGCCAGGGCGTGCGGCACGACGTACGGGCCGCTGTATTTCAGTTCCTTCATCGCCAGGTAGTAGGGCCTCGGCCCGTCTCCCAGCCGCAGCAGATTCGCCTGGATGCGGTTCGCGTCCGTCCGTTTCAGGTAGGCCCCTTCGTCGGCGAGCGTCAGGATCCGCCCGACCACGCCGACCAACTCCTGGACGTGAGCCATCTTGATGAGGACATCATATCCTGTGGACGGCGATTCCGTCAGCGCGAGCACCGCCTTGGCGTCCGGATTGGCGGCG
>Ga0315288_10002060_pt1 | contig 26053 bp, 19 predicted proteins | sample YL17G11_20_MG_FD_203454 | JGI IMG/M metagenome (GOLD analysis project Ga0315288, IMG submission 203454) | Sediment microbial communities from Yellowstone Lake, YNP, Wyoming, USA - YL17G11_20 | ecosystem: Environmental > Aquatic > Freshwater > Lake > Sediment | place: USA: Wyoming | collected... | reverse complement strand
GCGCGTATCAACTTCCACCGCCACAACATTTTTTTCTCCGAATTTTACATACGGCGTGGCGTCCACACGGAAAGACATATAGCCATAATCCCATCCCCCGGCCAGTTGACCATTCACATAGACTTTGGGAAAGGCCATCACGCCGTCAAAATCCAGATAAACCTGTCTGCCGTTGTCTTTTTTATCCAGTTGAAATGTTTTGCGATACCAACCGACGCCTTTCCACGGCAGCTTACCGGCGTAGCCGTGTTCTTCAGGATTGAAGGGGCCGGAAATCGCCCAGTCGTGCGGCAGTTGCACCGCCTGCCAGGCAGAGTCGTCAAAATCCAGTTGTTTGGCCGATTCGGTCTGTTCGCCTTTGGCAAAACGCCAATCGCCGTTAAAATCCCGCTCCACGCGATCCGCAAAGGGCCCAACGGTCAATGGCGTTAACATTCCGGAGATAGCCCCCGATGCATTTTTACGCTGTGTGTCGGGCAGCCCCTCACATTGGTGGAGCTTGAAGTCTTCGACATTTTTCAGCATGAATGTGGGCACATTTTCAATTTTGGGTGTTTTCAGCGTATCAAAACGCACGTCTTTTACATCGTCAAGGACAAACGCCGGCCGAAGGTCGTCTTCGATACAGCGAATTTGAACGTTATGAAAATCAATGCCTCTGACATGGCGGACAAAAAAACCGTAAGACGGCGTTGGGCCAAACATGCCGGGGTCGGGATAGGCATTTTCTTTCTCAGGCGGTACTATCGCCGCCTGTTCTTTTGTGCCGCCGCCCCGGACATAGCATACGATGTTGCTGATATGAACGTCTTCAATGGGATGGCCGGGGATGCCGCTGATGACGGAGCAATAACGCGACGCGGTATTGTATGCGACGATGTTGCTGATATTGACGCGACGAAGTTTGCCGACGGGGACGCCCTCGGGGCCGCGCATACGGCTGCCCAGACGAATGAAAATCGGCGGCGTCACGAGGTCTCGCATCGTGATATTGGTGATGGTTACGTCTTCAAGCAGGCCGCCGTCCACCGTCTCCAGCGCCAAGCCCTGACAGTTATCGAAAACACAGTTGGAAATAGTGATGTTTTTGAAGCCGCCGTTGGATTCGGTGCCGAACTTGATGCGTCCGGTACGACTGACCCTGACATTGTCGGGTATGCGTTTGAAGGTTCCATCCAGCAGTGTGCCCATTTCGAAACCTCCGGCGACAAAGCAGTTGGTGATGGTGACGTTTTCGGTGGCACGGGAAAAACCCAGTCCATACGAACTTTTGAGGCAAATGGCGTCGTCCCACGGCGAGTTGACGCTGCAATTGGAAACGCGCACATTGCGGCAGCAGTCGATATCTATTCCATCGCGATTGGTGTCGATTTTAAGATTGTCAATGGTGAAATTATCGACGCCGGTGGCAAGAATGGCAAAATGCCCGCCGTGCAGAATCGAAATATCCCGCAGTATTACATTGCGACAATTTTTCAATGCAATGGCTTTGTTGGCCAGGCTGTTGGGCAGATTGTCGCGGCGCAGGCTGCGGGTCAGGCCTTTGCCGTAAATTAAACCGGGGCCGAGGATTGAAACGTCGTGAAGATTTTCGCCCCAAATCAGGCTGTTGTGCCAGTGACTGTGGCCGAAGTCCTGGTATTTATCCCACGGGTTGGGTTCGTTCGGGTCATATACCGCGGCATCGGCCTTGGCTTCGATAACGGCGCCCTGATCGAGATAAAGCGTGATATTGCTTTTCAGGCGGATGGAGCCGGAAAGATACGTTCCGGCCGGGAAACGGACCGTTCCGCCTCCGGCTGCCGCTGCGGCCTCAATCGCCTTGTTAATGGCTGGTGAATCGAGCGTCTTTCCGTCGCCGACGGCGCCATATTGTTTGATGTCAAAGACTGCGGATGAATCCTTCGCCGCTGACAGACAACTGACAGTGAGAATCAGACATAATACGACAATCTGTTTTATCATTGGATATCCTTTCCTCGAAAAGTGGTTTCCATTTCGCATCGGTTATATTTTAACATTTGGCGGCAAAACGCCAACAACAATATATTTCGTTTCGTACGGCTCCAGCGACAGCGGCAGATGTACCCTATTTTTATCCGACGAGATACCGATTGGAATATCAATGTTTCCCGTGGCCGGATTCCAGAGTTGAACCCGGCCTTCTCCGGACAGTGTCGCTTTGCAGGACAGCTTCTCATTGCTTTCGTTAAAAACCATATACAAATCGGCGTCGCGCCATCGCCGATGCAGATACTTCACGGCGGGGCAGGATGGCTCCAGTACAACGTCGGGTTTCGGCAACGCTTCCATCACGCGGTCTGTAAACTGTCCTGAGGGTTCCCGGACGGCCCATTGAATATCCACAGGTCCGGCAGCCTTGAGAAAGGTTTTTTCCACAATCTCGGAGGGGGGACGGCCAAGAAAAATTACACGACCGCCGGATGCAGAAAATTGCCTGAGACGATCCAGAGCAGTCTTTGAAATCACGCTGACCGACGGAATAATGACGGTCTGATAGTGCTGGCCGCTTAAATTTCTTAGGCCTTCCTTGTCGAGTTTTAAAATGTAATTCAGCGATTGTTCATCCACGAAATCAAAGTCGCGCTGGCGTTCGAGCAGTTGTCTTGCCATTTGAAGAAAATTCGGGTCGGTATTCTTGTCGCCGAGCCACAGGCTGGTGGTGGGACAATATACGGCGATGGAAGCCCCCGGCCGTCCCTGGGATAACAAATAGCAGGCCCGGTTGACATAAGCCACTATGGCGGGAAATTGCTCTGATTTCATCCAGCCCCGAAGACCGCCGCGGCCGCCGGACGTGGCAGAGGCAGACATCACTTCAACCAGATTAATGCCTCGAACGAGCTGGTAGTTGATAACCCACTGGGCCTGCTCTGCATTCGGCCGTGTGCGATAGGCCGCGAAGCTTTCCGTGAACGCATAGCATCTGCCGAAAAGATGCGCCGCCGAAGAAGCATACTTCGGAAAATCAGCGATATTGCCCGGCCATATCTGATTCCAAATGGTGTCTATGCCGGGTATCTGCACATAGCGCATACATTTGAAAAAAATCCCCTTCGGAACGTACCAGCTCCGGCATATTGTCTTCGTGGTTGAGATGAACCATATAGTCCAGATTGTGTTTTGCGCACCAATCGGCCTGAACACGAAAGAAATTTTCACTGAACAAATCCGACCAGACATCCCAGTAATCCGCCCTGACGCGGCGGATTTCGTCGGTCAAATGCGGCGCGAAAAATGACGCCAGATAAGGTCTTGCATCATAACCTTTACGCCGTTTGAATTCATCGGCAATAGCCGGCGTCCAGGGGATATAGGCATAGTCCGGCTCATCGCCGCGAAAACCCAGAATCGTTTTGCCGAATTCATCGCCGACATATTTTTTGTACTGTTCGTGTGTGAACGCCAAAAACTGTTTTGTCGCTTTGGGGTTGAGGTAATCACACAGCGAATTGCGGGTGTCTTTGACGTTGGGCGGATTATTTACGGAGCGTGTGTTGGAAGTTCGAAACTGATGCTCGACCAGCAGAATCCGCCATTGTCCCTTAGGTACTTTCCATTCCAGCCGACCGGTGTGAACGTCAAGTATCTGATTGGTGTTGTCTGTCAGATTGACTGCGATAGCGCTGACGATGTCGGGCGACAGTGCCCGCGTGAGAGTTTCGCCTGCGGCAGGTTCAATCCGCTCGGCGACAACCAAACCCTGCATTCGCAGGTCGGGGCGCTCATCGCTGAACTTCCCGCCGGCAAATCCGCTGGGATATTTGCCTTCATCGACCAGCCAGACCCGCATTCCGCGACAGCGGGCCTGCTCGACCGCAAGTTTGATCGTCTTAAACCAGCCGTCGGATAGATACGGGCTGCTCATTTGGTAGCCCGCTTCAATGGTAACCATCCGGATGCCGCAGGAGTAAAAAGCATCCAGGTCGCGGGTAATGACTTCTTTGGTTATGTCGCCATTCCAGCCCCACCAGAGACTCAATCCATATTCGGGCGGCGGGGATTGGAAATGGGAGGCGATTTCGGATACGGATAAATCGCTGATTTGCCGCCATGATTTCTCTGCGGCCAGTGTCCTGTTCAGGAAAAAGAGTAAAAATAAACATACCGCTGAAAAAATCGAGTGTGTTTTGGCTGCCGGCATGCGCATTAAATTTATTCCCGGCCCAAATCCCTGGAAAAATCGCCGATAAAATCCCAGTGTATGTTTTCTGTGTTTCTCAGCCATACGAACGTCCTTGTCGAAGATATTTGAATGAAGCGGATATAAGATAAGCGATTTATGGAATTTTTCCAGCCAATTTTGAGATGGTCGGGGAAATTCACAAACCTTGAATGGAGGGCAACTAACCGAGGGAAGAGGGGGATTTTTTTCGCAAACTTCCGCCGCCGAAACGATACGTGTTGGGATGTTTCGGCAACAGCGGCACTATCTTTTCCTATAACGCGTCTGACATTCTGTATTGGTTCTTTACTTTTTGCTTTTTCATCCCTGAACCCTTTCAATGGCGTCATCGCCTTTGGATATATCGGCTATTCAGGGGTTACTCGGACAGGCTCTTACTAAATTGCCGCCGGCTTTGCCGAGAAGGTGGGTATGCTTGTGCCGGTTCCCCTGCACTGGCGCAGACGTTTTCGAAGAGGGTTTAATCAGTCCTTTCTGCTGGCGCAGTATCTTAAGGGCGATTGTCCGCTGATTTCAGAAGATTTGGTGCGGATTCGCTATACGCCTCATCAATGGCAGATGCAGACCGATTCTCAAAGGCGTCGAAATGTCAGGGGGGCCTTTGCCGTGCGGGAAGGTCATCCCTTTGCGGGCAAGGCGGTTTGCCTGGTGGACGACATTACCACCAGCGGCGCCACGCTGGAAGAGTGTGCACGAACTCTTAAACAGGCTGGAGCTGCCGCGGTATATACCGCCGTTGCAGCCGTGGCGGAGAGGGCGAGTTAAATTCCGGCTATCGGAGGAAGAAAGGTCGAGGGGCGCCCTGTTCGGGGCATTTTTTATTGAAGTTGAATTTGGGGGTTTGACGGTTTTTTCAGAGCGGGTATAATAATATTAGGTAATTATAAAATCATTGAATATCAAAAAATGGTTTCAAGATGAGGCGTGTACAGATTATGCGGAAATTTTTTCTCATTTGGGGTGTTTCAATTCTATGTGCCGGTCTGATGCCCATCAGTCTTTATGCTTCACAAATAAATACGATCAATCTTGCGGGGCAATGGCGTTTTGCGATTGACCGGGAAGATGTCGGGACTCAGGAGCAATGGTTTAAGCGCAAGCTGTCGGAGGCGATCCGCCTGCCGGGAACGCTTCAGGAACAGGGCTTTGGCGACCCCGTCACGGCGCAGACAAAATGGATGAGCCGGCTGTATGACAAGTTCTGGTATCTGCGGGCCGACTATAAAAAATATGCACAACCCGACAATATTAATATGACAGCGCTTGTTTTGAACAAAAACAAACTTTATAGTATCAAAAATGCGGTTTTCCAGAATTAGTTACCAACGTAAAATAAGGACTTACGATCAAAGTAGCGCTGTCATATTAAGGAGTTTGGCCACAGTTGCGGTCAGCTTGGCGACTTTATTCAAGTGTCGCGATGCGTTTGTCGCGTTGCTTGAGTTGCGATTCGAGTTGCGTAATACGCTGAATGTAAAACAATTCTTTTGGGCAAGTTACATTTCGTCTTTAAACCTTTTTACCAAAAATTGACAGAACAAGTCTTGCAAAAGGCAGCGATTTTGATAGTCTTGAGGCAGATGGTGGGCGGTCCGCCGTCGCCTCGGCTCTGGCCTCGGTCGCCCTCCGGGATCCCTCGCCCAGAGCCGGTTAACCGGCACCCGTGCCAAACAGTTCCACCTTAATCCAAAGGTGATTCTGTCCAGCGCGTGGGGACAACCTCAATCCGATGTTTTTATTGGATAAAAGTTAAGATGGGCAGGTCGATAGGTGTACTGTGTCTTCGACATGGACAGAAAGTTGAACAGATGAAGAGACTATTGACGGTTGTGATATTTGCACTATTCGTTCTTCCGGCAAGTGCGAATGAAGGCTTGGGGGTAGGAAGCTGGGCTGGTTGGCAACCGGGACAGGTGTCACGGGCGGATTGCCCTGAGCTGCGCAATGTACCGTTCATACTCCAGTGGAATAAGGTTGAGCCTGAACCGGGAAAATATAAATTTGATCAATATGTGGGACAACCTTTGCAGGCCGCGGTCAAAGAGGGTCTGTATGTAACTCTGAAGATCTGGGTCAGGCCAGGGACGCCGGGGTGGCTATTCGATATGGGAGTTCCGAAGGTTTATACAGACCGCACCGTGAATCCGTTGGGCCAAAAGATGAGCAAGGAGGATAATCTTCATCCCTATTATCTGCATCCAGTATATAAGAAACATTTTTTTACGCTAATCGACGCATTCGGGAAATATGTTAACAGTTTGTCGCCGGAGCTGCGCGATCGCATTATTTTCGTGCAAAGCGCGGAAGGTTCTACTGGAGACGGCCAGCCCTACAAGGGTAATCCAGAGGACAAACAATACGACATTTCCAAGGATGTTTGGAATACATTCCGCAAAGAGACCTGGGCACGTTATAAAAAAGCGTTTCCAGGAATTCCCATTCTCGTGAACTCCGACGCAAACGAGGAGCAGGAGACTCAGTGGATGTTCGAAAACATGGATGCCATTGCTCTTAAACACGGTATGTTTAGTCATGGTTACCAGGTCAGTGACAATGATGCACGCCTTAAAAAATTTGAAGCCATTGAAGCGTTGGCTAAAAAACGAGGTATTCCTGTGCTGACCCGTGGAGAAATGGACGGAGAAATGTTTGTTTATGGCTGGTCAACGAAGAATATCCCGCAGGCGCTCTATTGGTCCGGCCTGTTCGCGACACATTGCCGACTGGATGTCTGGAACATTCCCGCCAGGGCGCTGAAGGATGAGGCCAACTTCCCGGCGTTTATATTTTTCAACCGCTATGCCGGACTTCACGATGCATCCAGCTCACCGCGTGCCTTTTGTGCCTTGCGTGACGGGCTCGACGCTTCCGATTTTGAGCGTTTCCCGGCATCAGAGTTTGGCGGAAAAGAGGGCAACAAGCAGGATGTGGAGCGTTATATGAAGATCGCCCAGGCCTATGCAGGTTACGGTGCGCGTATGGACGATCCGGAAAAAGCGACAGGGCACGGTATGGTCAACCGCAAAAGCAGCGGCTATAACGATGCTGGCTGGGGTATCCTTTCCGGCAACTATTCGCGTTTTCTGACACAGGTCAATCCGGGCTCAGGCGATGTCGGTCTGTGGAATATAGACGATACCATCTACGGCCGCTTTGCCCGTGCGTTTGAACACAAATCCGGAAAAAAACAGTTGCGTTTCAAAATCGACGAAAATTTCAATGCCGATCAGGTCGAGGTTCGTGTCACCTACCTTGACCGGGGTCAGGGAAGCTGGTCACTGGGAGTTTCCGATAATTCCGTGAAAAAGCTGGTTCATAATTCCAATAGCGGAAAGTGGAAAACTATAATAGTTGAGATGTCCGGAAAAGTTCTTCACGGCACGGAATTGCAGTTGAACTATGAGGACGGGGATGATACCATTTTTCACATGCTGGAGGTTGAAAAAAAGAGGCAGTAACTTGAGTTTGATGCGAAGATGGGTAAAAAGAGATTAAATGATTTGATGCTGACAAGAATGTATTTTCGTGTTTTGATCAGGAGATTATCAAGATGAGAGATATTGACAGGCGTATTTTTTTGAAGAAAGTTATGCTTGCCGGAGCAAGCGGCTTTGTGATTGCCAATAGTTCATCCAACGCCCAATTATCTGGCGAGGCGTTTGTCTCCGGGGCGAAGGACAGGCCGAATGTGTTGTGGATTACGGGCGAGGATATGAGCGCTCGATGGCTGGGCTGTTATGGGAATAAACATATCAAGACGCCCAATTTTGACAAGTTTGCAGAAGATGGATTCCTCTATACGCATTGCTTTGCGCATGCACCGGTCTGTGCGCCGGCTCGCAGCGGTTGGATCACGGGGATTCATCCGGTTTCAACCGGTACGATTTACATGCGCAGCCTGTATGAGACACCGGATACGCTGGTTTGGTATCCGGATGCCCTGCGGGCCCGCGGATATTATGCGGCTAATTTTACGAAGACGGACTATAATACGTCCAACAGGAGAGATTCGGGAGCGGGATTTGGCGGCGGTGAGAATCAAGGGACCTGCGGTCATTTTCTGAACACCTGGGATTCTTATGAATCTTACGGGTGGCGGAGCCCCAATAAAAAACCGAACCAGCCCTTTTTCCAGGTGATCAATTCGGCCGGGTGCCACGAATCCTTCCTGCATCGGGAGAAAAATACCAACGAGGATGTTGATCCGGCGGATATGGAACTGGCGGCGTATCATCCGGATATTCCTGAGATACGCATGGATTATGCCCGCTATACTGCAGGGGTGATGCAAGCAGACCAGGGGCTTGCCAGAATCCTCGACGAACTGAAAAAGGATGGTCTGGCGGACGATACTATCGTCATCTACACTTCGGACAACGGAGGTGTCATTGGGCGCAGCAAACGTTTTCTGTATGATTCCGGCACGCATTGCGCGCTCATTATACGTATTCCTGAAAAATACAAACACCTCCGGCCGGCAGAAAAGCCGGGCTCGCGGATTGATCGCCTGGTCAGTTTTATTGATATGCCGAAAACGTGGCTGGCCATTACCGGATCGGAGATTCCCGCAGAAATGCAGGGGCGCGTTTTTCTGGGAGATAAACAGGAATCGCCGCGTGATGACGTCTTTATCGCACGTGAGCGCATGGACGATGTCCCGGACATGCAGCGGGCGATTCGGGATCAGCGATATCTGTACATACGCAGCTATGAGCCGTTTCGTCCGAACGGGCAGTTTCTGGAATACCTTTGGATGGCGCCGTCAATGCAGGCATGGGAGGCCTATCATATTGACGGCAAGACCAATGCGGTTACCGGCGCCTTTTTCCGCCCGAAACCGGTGGAGCAGTTGTTTGATTGCCAGGCCGATCCGGATAATGTGAACAATCTGGCCGGTAATCCCGCTCATGCCGAACGGCTGGCTCGCATGCGCAATATTCTGAAAGAGCGGCAGATGACCCTGCACGATTGCGGATTTTTGCCGGAAGGCACATTAGTGCAAAGGGCCAAGAAGTATCAGACCACGATTTATGAGCTGATTCGAAATCCGAAACGCTATGATCAGCGGGGTTATATGGAAGCGGCTGATTTGGCGAACTTTGCTTTACCGGCAGATCTGCCCAATCTCGTTAAATTGCTCAACTCCAGCGATGAGGGATATCGCTACTGGGGTGTGATCGGCTGCATTCAGCTGGATAGGCATGCGGCGACACCGGAAGTGCTTAAAATCATGGAGAATCTAATCAAAACCGACGTCAAGGATGAGCAGACGCTGGATGTGCGGGTTACGGCCGCCCTTTATCTGTGCATGATCGAGCATCAAAAACAAGAAGTACTGCGTTCGCTGGCGGAGGTCATTGCTGTCCCGCAAAAGTCTCAGGCTAAGGGCCGGGCGTGGGCAAACGTTTATCTGCTTGGTCCGATGGCTGGAGGGATTGTGGACATACTTGCGGCCATGAAATTGAATAAGGAGGATCAGCAGATGCTTGCGCAATTCAAAGAGCGGCTCATGATACTCGCTCCGGCAGGCACTACCCGGAATCGCAACGATATTAAAAAAGATCAGGACATAAAAGGTTGACTTTATGAAATACCAAGGGTAGTATTTTCGTGTTTTAATCAGGAGATTATCAAGATGAGAGATATTAACAGACGTATTTTTTTGAAGAAAGTGATGCTTGCCGGAGCAGGCAGCGTTTTGATTGCCCACAGTTCATCCAACGCCAAATTACCTGTTAAGAGGCCCAATGTTATATTTATTGCCGTTGATGATCTCAACGACTGGGTCGGTTGTTTTGGCGGTAATCCGCAGGCTAAAACACCGCATCTGGATCGATTGGCAGAAAAGGGCGGAATGGTCTTTAGCAAGGCATATTGTCCTGCAACCGTGTGTTGTCCATCTCGCTCTGCGCTTATGACTGGCATACTTCCCTCTGATTCCGGCGTTTATGGCAACGAACAAAATCTCAAAAATGCCGAGCGAACCAAAAATGCTATTACGCTTCCCCAGTATTTTTCAAAGCAGGGTTATTACAGCCTTTCACGCGGCAAGATATTTCATCAACATATGACGGCCGAAGGCCTTGACCAGGGCCAATGGGCCTTCGATGAGCATGTGCCGACCAAGACAGCCGGTGCCAGGAATCCTGATACATCGAATGGGCCTGTCAATGGACTGCTTATGTTAGATGGGTCTGTTGCACAAGCTAAAGAAACCAAAGCATTTGACTGGGGGGCCACAAGCGGCGATGACGAGGGCACAATGGACTACCAGACCGCACTGTGGGCGGCAGGGAAACTGGAAAAGAACTTCGATAAACCATTCTTTATGGCGGTTGGAATCTCCAAGCCTCATTTGCCCTGGTTCGTACCGCAGAAGTATTTTGACCTGTATCCTCTCGAAGATATTAAGGTGTCCCAATTTCGGCTTGATGATCTCGATGATATTAAACGGGCTGACGGAAAAAAAAGATTCAGTCCCAGCGATGATTTTTTGAGAGTGCAGAAGTATGATAAATTCAAAGAGGCTGCTCGGGGATATCTGGCAGCAATGAGTTATGCAGATGATTGTATCGGAGTTATTCTGGATGGATTGGCGAAAAGTAAATACGCGGATAACACGATCGTTGTACTCTGGGGAGACCACGGCTGGTATTTGGCTGAAAAACTAAGATATCGCAAAACTCTACTTTGGGAAGAGGCAGCAAGATGCCCGTTGATGATCAAAGCGCCGGGTGTAACAGAACCAGGCAAAAGGTGCGAAAGGGTCGTTAACTTGATGGACCTTTATCCAACATTGATTGACCTTTGCAGCTTACCTGAAAAGAAGGATATCTCGGGCAGGAGCATAAAACCATTACTTGAAAATCCCGAGAAAAAATGGGACTATCCAACGCTTACGACGTATAAAAAAGGCAATCATGCTATTCGCGATGAACGCTGGGCTTATCTCAGGTACGCAGACGGAGGCGAAGAACTTTACGATCACGAAAATGATCCGATGGAATGGACCAATCTGGCTGGCGACAGTAAATATGATGATGTAAAAAACAGACTTGCCAAATGGATCCCCACCTACGATGCCGACGACTCACCGTCAAACACCCCGAAGAAAAGGTGATAGACAGGAAAGGATGCACAGATTGTCTGGCGGCCCAAAAGCGGCCTTGTGCGATTCAAAAAAGTAGCTCCAGAGGGGCAGGAAGTGTTTTTGCTGCTGGACTGGAAACCGCCGCGGTGGGAAAATGTAGAACTGCCGGCGCCGGAGAAAAAGGAAATGGCGGTCAATCCGCTGGAGCAGACTCAGCAGATTGGACAGGCTGATCAGAATACCTTGAAGGAGGTCGGCGAACCGCAGGGCTTGTCACGGCCCGCGGCGCCCTCTGCGTCGGCTGGTGTGCAGTCCGCACCGAAAGCGCCTAAGCCGGGGTGGCAGGAGCGGCTCGACTCCGCGAAACAATGGTTTAGTACGATTCCGCGCAAATGGCTGTGGATTGGCGGCGGCATTTTATAAAACTGCAATGACTCTGTGGAATCGCGGCTATACGACGGATTATATTTCAGACCAGTTTGTTCAGCAAACCCGCTGTAAAGACGGCAAGATTACACTCAACGGCAATACCTTCAACGTTATTCTTGTACCCCAATGTCAGTATATGCCCGTAGAGACATTGGAAAAGCTGGCGCAGCTTGCCAAAGGAGGAGCGACGATTTTATTTGAAGGTGGGCCGCCTGCAGATGTGCCGGGTTTTTATCAGTATCAGCGGCGTCAGGCCGCGATGCAGAAACTTTTGGACGGCGTCAGGTTTGACAAGAAGCAGGGCGCTGCCGTCAGTCGAGCCGCGATGGACAGGGGCTGCTGGATGCAGGGGCCGGCGGAAGACATGCTGTCAGCGGCGGGTGTTGCACGAGAGCCGATGATGGATAAAGGGCTTCAGTTTGTACGCCGTACTCATTCCGAAGGATTTCATTATTTTATCGTCAACTCCGCCGACAAACCGTTTGACGGCTGGATAACGCTTGGTGTGGCCGCTCAATCCGTGGTTTTGATGGATCCATACTTTGAAAATCAGGCCGGCGTGGCGGTGATACGTAAGGCTGCCGATGGAAAGACGGAAATGTATCTGCAATTAGGGCCGGCACAATCGTGTATTCTGCGGACATTTACGGAAAAAGCTGTGAATGGCTCGGCCTGGGCGTATTGGCAGCCCACTTATCCGAAGCTGTTGGAAGGAACCTGGAAAGTCGAATTTATTGACGGCGGGCCGGTGTTGCCGAAATCGTATGAAGCATCCCAATTGGGTTCATGGACGACGCAGCCGGATGCGGAAGCGCAGCGATTTGCAGGGACGGCCCGCTATACGCTGGAATTTGGACTGGCCGACGTTAAGGCAGACGAATGGCTGCTGGATTTGGGGCGGGTTTGCGACAGCGCAAGGGTTTCAGTCAACGGCCAATCGGTCGGAACGCTGTGGAGTGAACCTTTTCAGGTCAATGTAGAGCGGTATCTGCGAGCCGGCAAAAATACGCTACAAGTGGAAGTAACCAATGTTGCGGCTAATCGCATCCGGGATATGGATATACGAAAGGTCCCGTGGAAGATTTTTCATGACGCCAATATTTTGAATGTTGAATATGAGCCGTTTGATGCATCAAACTGGGAGCTGCGGGATTCAGGTCTGCTTGGCCCGGTCAGTCTTGTGCCGCTAAAAAAGATATCGCCGACCGCCGGTAATTCGGTAATCGCAGAAAACTGGCCGGGCTGGCGCGGTCCGCGCAGCGACGGCAGCAGTCTTGAAAAAAATATCCCAACGCAGTGGGGGCCTGACCGCAATATCCTCTGGAAGACGGAAATTCCCGGCATGGGACATTCCTCGCCGATTGTCTGGCAGGACCGTATTTTTATCGCCTCGGCCATACCGGACAAACAGCAGCGTCTGCTGCTGTGTCTCGATACTCAGACCGGCAAAATCCTCTGGCAGCAGACAGTCGTTCAATCTGTACTGGAAAAGATTAATCCTGAAAACAGCTACGCCTCCGGCACGCCCGCCACCGACGGTCAAAAAGTCTATATCGTCTTTCTGGACGGCAAAGACGTCGTCGCCGCCGCGTATGATTTTGCCGGAAAACAACTCTGGCTGTCGCGTCCCGGCGTTTTTTCCAGTCCACATGGCTTCAGCGTCTCGCCGGTTTTATACGATGGTCAACTTATTCTCAATTGCGACAGCAAAGACGAATCTTTTCTTGTGTCGTTAAGCTGTACTGACGGCCGGACGCTGTGGAAAGTGCCGCACCCCAATAAAACGCTCAGCTATAGCACGCCGCTGGTGCGTCAGATGGCCGGCCGCACGCAGTTGATTCACTGCGGCAACAAAGGCGTCACGTCGTACAACCCGGATGACGGTTCGGTACTGTGGTTTATTGACGGCCCGGCGGAGGAGTTTGTGGCTTCGCCCGTTTATCACGAGCGTCTCGGAATAGTGTATATTGCCGGCAGCTATCCGAAAAAAGATTTTCTGGCCATTCGTCCCGATGGTTCCGGCAACGTGACGCAGACGCATATCGCCTGGCGTGTCGCCGAAGGCGGCCCTTTCGTCCACTCGCCAATGATTGAGGGTGATTATATCCTGGCTGTCGATACGGCCGGCGACGCCCGATGTTTTGACGCCGAAACCGGCAAAATTTTCTGGAAGGAAAACCTTGGCAAGGAACACGCCTCACCGATTTTGGCCGGTGGGCTGGTCTATTTTCTCAATGACAACGGGACGGTCAATATCATCAAACCCGGCCCGGAGTTTGTGCGTGTTGCACAAAACGAGACGGGCCAGGCTTGTTATGCTTCGCCGGCAGTCAGCGACGGAAAACTCTATATCCGCGGCAAAACGCATCTATTCTGTATCGGCAATACGCCGGCCAAATCGGCTTCTGTCGCACAACCGCTAAACGACAAATTGCCGACGCTGTGGATTATCGGCGATTCCACCGTTAAGAATGGAACACGCGGTCTTCAGGGCTGGGGCGATCCGATCGCCGCCTGGTTTGATACTGCAAAAATCAATATTTGTAATCGTGCGCTGGGTGGACGCAGCAGCCGTACCTATCAGACCGAAGGTCTGTGGGATAAAGTCCTTGCCGGGATGAAACCCGGTGATTTTGTTCTGATGCAGTTTGGCCACAACGACAACGGCCCTCTCAATACCGGCCGTGCCCGCGGTTCGCTCAAGGGCAGCGGCGATGAAACGCAGGAAGCGATTATGGAGGCGACCGGCAAAAAAGAAGTCGTTCATTCTTACGGCTGGTATATCCGCAAATACATCGCTGACACCAAAGCCAAAGGCGCCGCGTCGATTATCCTGTCGCCGGTTCCGCGAAATATGTGGAGCGAGGACGGCAAAACCATTACGCGGGCGACAAAGGATTATACGCCGTGGGCTTTCGAAGCCGCAAAGCAGGGCGGCGCCGATTTTATTGATCTTAACGATATTATCGCCCGTCATTACGAAGCCGAAGGTTGGGAAAAAGTCAAAACACAGTATTTTATGACGGACCGTACGCATACTACGCCTGTCGGCGCCGAACTCAACGCCGCCTGTGTTGTTGAAGGGATTAAAACACTGAAAAATTGCAAGCTCTGCGGCTACCTCCTGCCGCAGCCGAAAAAGTGAATACAGGAAATTGATCAATGAACAAAAAATATTTTATCCCGGTTGTATTTTTTGCGATTGTCTCGGTTGCCATCGCTGAAGACCCCGCAGAGCGAGCGTATTTTACGTCGGCTCTGCCGCCAAAACATAAGGAAAAACCTCCTGTCAAAGGCTGGGCTTCTAATCGCGTTGAGGAAAAACTCAACCGGGGTCTTGTTGCCGTGCCCAGAGACGACGGCACGGTCTATCTAAGCTGGCGTTTACTAAAGATAGACGATTCGAAGATTGCTTTTAACGTTTATCGTCAGACAGAAGGCAAAGCTGCTGTCGTACTGAATAAAAACCCGATTACGACGACAACGGATTTTGTAGATACAGATGTCCCTCGCAACGGCAAAGCGACTTATTGGGTGCAAACGGTTCAGAATAATAAGGAAGTGCCGGTTTCGGAGAAAGTGGTTTGCGACCCGAATGCCATTTATTCCAAAGGATGTCTGTCGATTGCGTTTCAGGGGAACTATACGCCTTCTAAAATTGCCGTCGCCGACCTCAATGGCGACGGAGTCTATGATTTCGTCATTAAGCAGCCAGGCAGAGGCATTGACCCCGGCGGCAGACCCGATACCCGAGGCAACACATATAAACTGGAAGCGTATTTAAGCGATGGCACATTCTTGTGGCGCAAAGACCTCGGCTCCGGTATCGAGCCGGGCGTCTGGTATTCGCCGTATGTCGTCTATGATTTCGATGGTGATGGTAAAGCTGAGGTCGCCGTCAAGACCGCCCCCGAAGACGTCCGCGAATCCGATGGCCGCGTTCGCAGCGGCCCCGAATGGTGTTCCATTCTCGACGGCATGACCGGCAAAGAACTGACTCGTGTGGATTGGCCGCCGCGTGAATTGCGCTATGGCGATTACAACCGGCAGAGCCGCAACCAGATGGGCATCGCGTATCTCGATGGCAAAACGCCGTGCCCGCTTGTGGCACGCGGCACATACAAATTGATGGTGCTCGACGCCTACCAGTATCACGATAAGACTCTCAAACGGCTCTGGCATTGGGAAGGCGACGATGAAACACCCGTCATCCGCAGCCAGGGGGCGCATTTTATGCAGTCTGCCGATGTGGATGGCGATGGCCGCGACGAAGTTATTCTCGGCTCTGCGGTGATTGACGACAACGGCACCTGCCTGTGGTCGGCCGGTCTGGGCCATCCCGATAAGGCCCTTGTTACCGATATTGACCCGACTCATCCCGGAATGGAAATTTTTTATGCGATTGAGCCGCATCATGACGAGGGCAATGGAATTTGCATGCTCGATGCCCGTACCGGGAAAATGCTCCGGTCGGTCGGGCAGAAAACCACCCATGTCGGCGCGGGGTTTGTCGCTGACATAGACCCATCACTGCCGGGGCTGGAATGCTGGGCGATGGATAGCAACAAGGGCGACCCTAATAGTCGTTCATCCGATAGTCGTCCGCCTCGCTATCTATTTTCCGCTAATGGCAAACTACAGGCCACCGGCGCCGCCGTTCCGCGCGACGACGGCTGGGTCTTTTGGGATGCCGACCTGCTGCGTGAGGTAATTGCCTCTGGCGGGTGGTTTTCCGACAGCGGGACTTCCGTCGCCAAATATGGCGGCCCAACCTTGACTTCGGGCATTGCCGGCAGAATAATTATGACCGCCGACATCCTCGGCGACTGGCGCGAAGAAATGATTACCGTACAGCCCGGCAAACTGCGTGTTTATACGACAACGATTCCCGCATCCGACCGGCGTATCTGTCTGATGCAGGATGCGAAGTATCGGGCGGATGCAGCACATCTTTCAATGGGTTATCCGCAGCCGCCGCTGACGAGCTATTATCTGGGCGTTCCCGTCGCCGACTCGGCCAAAGCCAAACCGGTCATTTCCGCCGCGGCGATGAAAGTATTGCAAACAGAGGTAAATAGCGACGAAGAGGGTGACTGAAGATGACAAATAAATTGATGGTTCAATTTCGTTTTGTCGTATGGGTCTGGATTATCGCTGGCGGTGTGGTGTTGGCTACATTGCCGTGGGAGCAGTACCGGCAGAAAAATGAAGCCTGGTACCGCAGCCCGCAGGGCATTGAAACAGCACAAAATATCCTGTCCTGGCAGAGCAAAACCGGAAGCTGGCCCAAGAATGTGGATACGTCGCAGAAGCCATACGCCGGTGACCCCAACGACCTGCATGGGACATTTGACAACAGCGCCACCGCCGGCGAAATGCGGTTTCTGGCGAAGGCATTCAATGTCGTTGGCGATGCGCGCTATCGACAGGCGTTTCTCAAGGCGCTGGATCATATTTTGCAGGCGCAATATCCTACCGGCGGCTGGCCGCAGTCCTATCCGACGGACACGCAGTATCACCGGTATATTACCTTTAATGATGGTGCGATGCTGCACGTGATGGAACTGCTGCGCGATATTGCGGATGAGCCGGACTACAGTTTTGTGGATACGGCGCGCCAAAAAGCGGCAAAAGCGGCGTTTGATGGGGGAATTCAGTGTATTCTCAAGTGCCAGATTAAAGTCAACGGCAAGCTGACCGTCTGGTGCGCCCAGCATGACCCGGTGGATTACAGTCCGCGTCAGGGCCGTCCGTATGAGCTGGTCTCTCTGAGCGGTTCGGAAAGCGTCGGGATTGCCGGTTTGTTGATGAGTCTGGATAATCCGACGCCGCAGATTGTTGAGGCCGTTAATGCTGCGGCACAGTGGTTTGAGTCGGCCAAAGTTCGGGGCATACGGATTGTGAGAAAAGACGGCAGCCGGGTTGCGGTTGAAGACCCCAACGCACCGCCGTTATGGGCCAGATTTTATGAAATAGAGACCAATCGGCCGATTTTCTCCGACCGCGACGGCGTTAAAAAGTATAATTTCAATGACATTGGCGCCGGTCGGCGGAATGGCTACGGATGGTATGGCGATTGGGGACAGCAGGTCGCCGACGATTACCGCAAATGGACCGACAAATGGAAAAGCCGGCTGGATTCTGTCCCTGAAAATTCCACACGTTGAAAAACAGAAAGCGATAGTTCTTATAAACAAACACCGTTGGGCTCATACAGGGATTATATCATTCGGGAACTGCCTGTCAATGTTGCTGGTCTTCTTTCAAATCCTCTCCGCTTGCAAACGGCTGTTTCGGCGGGTATGATGCGGGTAAATCCGGATGACAATGAACCCACAGAAAGGAAAACAGATGAATCTTAAAAAAACAATCCTGCTTCTGATTGCGATTGCGACAATATCAATGACATTGCAGGGCTGCACGGCCGAATGGGAAAAAATGCCGGCGTTTGTGTCCAAAGTCGGCGCCAAGGCTGAGCCGATGCAGACGGGCAAGTTCCAGCCGACGTGGGAATCACTCAAGCACTACCAGACGCCGGAGTGGTACCAGGACGCGAAGTTCGGCATCTGGGCCCACTGGGGTCCGCAATGCCAGCCGGAACGGGGCGACTGGTACGCCCGCGGTATGTATGAAGAAGGCAGAGACCAGTACAAATTCCATCTGGCGACTTACGGCCATCCGTCGAAATTCGGATTCAAGGACGTTATCCATCAGTGGAAGGCGGAAAACTGGAACCCCGAAAAGCTGATGGCGCTGTATAAACGTGCCGGCGCGCAATACTTTGTCGCGCTGGCCAACCACCACGACAATTTCGACAACTACGACAGCAAGTATCAGCCGTGGAACGCCGTCAACCTCGGCCCGAAGAAGGATTTAATTGCTGGCTGGGCCAGGGCGGCACGTGATAATGGCCTGCGTTTCGGCGTCAGCGTCCACGCCTCTCGCGCCTGGAGCTGGTATGAAGTCGCGCAGGGAGCGGACAAGACGGGCGAATACGCCGGCGTACCTTATGACGGCAAACTCACCAAAGCCGACGGCAAGGGCCAGTGGTGGGAAGGCTTCGACCCGCAGGGTTTGTATGCGCAAAATCATGTCCCGGGCCGTAAGCTGCAGTGGGAATGGGATGCCGCCAAAGGCAGCAGTGTGCCCGATGCCGCTTACTGCGAGAAACTCTACAACCGTACGGTCGATTTGATTAACAAGTATCAGCCCGATTTGATTTATTTCGACGATACCATCCTGCCGCTGTATCCGGTCAGTGACGCCGGGCTCAAAATCGCCGCTCATTACTACAACAGCAATATGAAATGGCACAACGGCAAACTCGAGGGCGTCCTGAACGGCAAAGTCCTCAGCCCCGAGCAGCGACAGTGCATGGTCTGGGACATCGAGCGGGGCCAAAGCAATCAGATTGAGCCGCTGCCCTGGCAGACCGATACCTGCATTGGAAGCTGGCATTACGACCGAAGAATTTTTGAAAATCATCGCTACAAGAGCGCCAAAACCGTCGTTCATACGCTGGCGGACATCGTCAGCAAGAACGGCAACCTCCTGCTCAGCATCCCCGTGCGGTCTGACGGCACCATCGATTCCGATGAGGAAAAAATACTGGAAGGCATTGCTTCGTGGATGGACGTGAATAAAGAAAGCATCTTCGGCACACGTCCATGGAAAGTCTTTGGCGAGGGCCCGGCGTCCGCAAACGCCGCACCGATAAAAGCACAGGGCTTCAATGAAGGCAAAGGCAAGCCCTTCACCGCCGAGGACGTGCGTTTCACCCTTCGACCTGGCTCAGGGCAGGCAGCCAAAGGCGATGTTCTTTACGCCATTGCACTGGGCCAGCCGACAAAACCGCTGCAAATCAAGTCGCTCGGCACGGATGCGAAATTGCTGAATAAGACGATTGCCGATATCCAACTGCTCGGAAGCGATGAAAAAATCCAGTGGTCGCGGACCGGACAATTTCTGACCATTGAAACGCCAAAGAACAAGCCGTGCGACTATGCGATTGTCTTTAAAATCACGACTCAATGAGGAGTTTGGTAGATTAGGATAGTCTAACGCGTGTTCGGGTTAACGGGTTTGTCTAAAATGGGGCCGGCTGTCGGCCAGGCGTCTTTGTCCCATTCAATCGGGCGGATTTGCAGGATGGGTCTGCCGAAATTCTCGGCGTCGTAGGTGTGATAGACCAGATAATCCTGCTTACTCACGGCCAATACGGAATTATGTCCGGGGCCAATCCATCGGCCTTCGGTTTTGAGAATCAGCGTCCCGCCGCCGTCCATCATTGATTTGCCGTTTTTGTCTGTGTAAGGCCCCGTGATTTCCTTCGAACGTCCAACGCGAATATTGTAGGTGCTCCGAATGCCCCGGCAGCAGGCGTCAAACGATACCCAAAGGTAATAAAACCCGTTGCGATAAATCAGATATGCGCCTTCGATAGCGGTTGTGCCGGCTTCGCGTCGGGCGATGGAATAGATTTTCGGCGTCTCGGACAGGAGTTTGCCGGTTTTTGGATTCAGTTCCGTCAGTTTGATGCCGCCCCAGTATGAGCCCCACACCATCCACACGTGACCATCCTTGTCGGTGATAATACCTGCGTCGATGGCGTTAAAGTCTTTACTCTTGTCGGACTCGATGACCATACCCTCGTCGTTCCACTGATAATCCGGTCTGTTGGGATCGAGGGTTTTATTGGTTGCAAGGCCGATAAACGACCGCTGACTGCCGAAGGTCGAGGCGGAGTAATAGAGGCAATAGCGGCCGTTGATAAGGTGAATATCCGGCGCCCATAGGTTTCTGCATCGGGGGATTTCTTTGGTAATCCACTGCGGCACGGCTTTGAATATGTCCGGCGTCGGTTCCCAATTCACCAAATCCTGTGAGCGGACGGTGTTGAGAATATGACGTCTGCCGGTGGAGAAGACGTAGAACCAGTCATCCTGCTGAATGATGTGCGGGTCGTGGCAATCCACAAGGCTGGCGCCCAAAGCCGACGCCGTCAGCCACAAAGTAAGTCCAAATTTTATGGCGGTCATACCTAATTCCTCTTCATCTGAATATCGTGATATTCTTTTTCAAACTGCCGTTTGTGATGGGCCTCTTCCTGGGCCAGCAGTTCCAGTACCTCCCGCAGCTCTTTTTGTTCGGTCAGTTTGGCCAGAATCTGGTAGAGCATCATCGCGGCGTGTTCTTTGTTGATGGCGACTTTAATGACCTCTTCGTAAGTCATATTTTCGGGGTCTGGAACCGCCGAAAGGTACCTGGAAATTTTTTCGGTGTTGAGTTTGTCAGGCGGAATAGGTTCGGCGACGCCCATAATCCGCTCCAGCCGTTGTTTGTGCATCTTTTCCTGCTCGGCAAAATCGAGGAAGACCTTTTTCATCGCCTCGGTTCTGGCTCGTTTGGACAGGTCGATATAAAGGTCATACGCCGCCTGCTCCTGCGCGATGGCGAAGGTCAGAATTTCAGCCAGGCTCTCAAACTTTTTCATAGAAATGTTTCCTTTTTCAGGTTTATCTGTTTTGGTCCTGTTTATAAGCATATCCATTGGGACGGATTTTTTCAACAGCCTCACTGTTCTTGATTTTCTAATGGCCGGATTCCGAGCGCAGAACTTTGTTGTATTGGCGCAATACCGCCGCGGGTGATATGAATATCACCTTCTCTTTCTTCCAGTCCCAGACGGCAAGAGGACGCTTTTCCTTCCTGTGCCGTTCGATGACTTCCCTTACGGCTTCTCTGAAAGCCAATAATGCCTTATCGTGCAAAGATAAACGTTTTTTCATATGTCCCCGATGCCTTTAATAATACTGCGGTATAACTTTTTATCCATCATTGTTATTTTGCCATTTTTCTTTTCTGCGATCAATATTGGAATCCCACGCGATTACCCGTTTTGAAACAGATATGCAAAAACGCGGTTTTTCGTTCAGAAAACGCGTTTTGGAAAGAACCAATCAAAACCACAAAACCAGCTTAAAAAATTGCCAAAAAATCCAAAATTCACTGACTACTCCTATATACCGCCGTGGATGGGGCTTACGAACGATTTCGCGGATTTTTACACGACTATAGGCAAGTCTGCCCCGTTAAAAAGGGTAATCGTGTATAGCAATTATCCTTTCTTTTAGGGATGCAGCGTTCCATGCAAGCAGCCGAGCCGCCTGACGAATGCCGACGCACCGCCCATACGTTCATTTTGTAAGCCGACCTGAAACCGGTTGTTTTTGCCTAAACAGCTTAACTATCCGTCAGCTTTTTTTCTCAGCGTATCTTTTCATTAACTCATCAAGATATTTTGCCGCAGCGTCTTTACCGCCTAATCCAAAGGCAAGCGCCAGGGCAAGGCAAATCCCGCCAAGGATGATATTGAACGTGGTCGTTACCAGAAGCGTCGCAATACCAAGCTCTCCCAGTGAAATCGTGACTGCGAAAATGATAATGGCCCATCGGCTTATTCCGGCAAATATCTCCGGCTTGGGCAAATTGGCGTTGCCTGCGGCGGTACGAACAATTCCGGACACAAAGTTGGCCAGAAACATCGCCACCACCAGAACCAGCAAGGCCGCGATGACCTTCGGGACGTAAGCAAATAAGCTTGCAAGAACATCGGAAGCCTTGGGCAGCCCCAGAGCATCCACCGCCATCACGAGCACCATAATTATAATCAGCCAATACACCAGGCCACTGATCACCTCCCCGGCGGAAATTTTCAAATTGCCCTTTCTGAGCACTTCGGATATCCCTGTCTTATCCGCCAGCACATCAAAACGTACGGTCTTAAGCAGCCAGCCCACGAGCTGTCTGATTGCCTTGGCCACAAGCCAGCCTACAATCAGAATGACTAAGGCTCCCAGCAGGACGGGGAGATAAGCCATAATTCTGGTCAGCATTTCGCGTACCGGCTCAGTAATAAGAGTGTTCAATTCTACTTTCGCTAACATGGTCGATACCTCCAAATAAATTGATAGTATTCAATACACATCCCTTTGTTCCCTGTTTTCGAACGCAGTATGCTCATCGAGGCAAATGACTCAGACCGTTCAAAAAATACTTATCCGTGATGCCTGGTAAAAATGCCCTCTGTGATGTCCATTCGAATGTGCCGGTATTATATTTTCTTCTTTTGTCTGATGTCAATTATAATTTTCTCTGACGACAGTAATTTTTTACCGATTTCTGAGTTTTTCTCTTTTTTGCCTGCTTGGCCCGGCAGCCGGGAACATTTAATTCCGGTATCACGCAACAGGGTTTATCATTGGGGTATATTTTAACGCAGGAGTGAGAGGATCGCTTCGACGCTCTTTTTTGTCGCACCCTGGTTTTGGCGGATGATTTTTCAATTCCACCACTATGATAACATTTTCATTCCCTCTATCTTTGGAAGGGGAGGTCTCCTTTTTTCGCCTCTAAAAGGATACGTTCGATTTGGTTTTGGAGCGTCGGCACTTTCCGAGTAATAATATCCCATAAAATCTGCATATTAAGGCCAAAATATTCATGAATGATAATATCTCTCAGTCCGGCGTTTTTTTTCCATTCCACGTCCGGGTACCTGGTACGAATCAGACGGGGGATTTTCTTGGACGCTTCGCCGATGACTTCCAGATTGCGCAAAACAGCATCTACCGCCATAGAATTTTTTTTAAAGTCGTCAAAATCCAGCGCCTTTGTATAATCCTGAATCTTGCCTGCGGCGGTCAGAATATCTTCCAGATAGAGTCTATACGGCCTCGGCATAGACGGCTTCCTTGCGCAGATAATGCAGAGCGGGTTTTAAGTCCTGCTCTATCACAAGATCGACCTTTCGGCCAAAAAGGTCTTCCAGATAGAATTTCAGCTCCATATACCGGTCAAACGTCGGCTGGTCAAAGGCCACGAGAAAATCAATATCGCTGCGGGAATGCGAGGAACGATGTAGAAAGGAGCCGAACAGGCCGATTTTGGTCACGCCAAATTGGTGCAGAAGTTTCGCATCGCGGTTCAGGCATTCGAGAATTTCGCCCGCCGTCAGCAGACGGGCCTGGTTATTTTGCCTCTTTCTCATAATAACTATTATACCCGCATGCACTCCCTATTTCAACGCAGAAGCGATGCAATTGCTTCGACGCTCTTTTTTGTTGCGCCCTGGTTTTGGCGGATGATTTTCTGACCTGCGACAGCTATCGCAGCGGCAAAGTCGGGGTTGCTCAGACATTTTTTGGTGATGTCGTAGAGTTCTTCTTTGTCGGCAACCACAACGGCGCCGTTGCCTTCCAGCAGGGCATCGACCGTCTGCTTAAAATTAAACGTATGCGGACCAAACGTGGTGCATTTACCCAGAGCGGCGGGTTCCATCATATCGGAGCCTCCCATCGGAGCCAGCGTGCGTCCGACGAAGACCACCGCCGCCAGGGCGTAAAACTTTTTCAAATCGCCCATCGTATCGGTCAAAATTACAGCCGGTTTTCCCTCGACGCGGCTGTTGTTTTCCTTGAGCCTGCTGAAACGCACATATTCAAAGCCGGCTTTTTCAATCAACGCCGCCACCTCGTCAAACCGCTCCGGTTTTCGCGGCACAATCGCCAGACGCAAATCCTCAAAACCGGCTTCATTCTTCAACCGCCGGAAGACTTCCAGGCCGATTTGTTCTTCGCCCGGCCCGGTTGCGCCAAGAACCCATAAGCGGTCATTTTCCAGATGAATCTGTTCGGCCAGGCGGTCGGCTCCGGGTACGGCGACTTCGGTCTGGGCGGTATCGTATTTCAGAGAACCGCTGACAACCACACGCGACGGGTCGCAGCCCAGCGCAATGAACCGGTTGGCGTATTCCTGAGTTTGCGCCAAAACCAGCGAAACTTTCTTAAACATCCAGCGGGTGACTTTACGAAACTTGAGATAGCGTGGGAAACTCCTGTCGCTGATGCGCCCGTTGACGACGATAACGGAAATATGTCTGCGCCGGGCGATGGTCGCCAGGTTCGGCCAGACCTCCAGCTCCACCAATAAAATCATGTCCGGATGCAGCCGGTCAAAGGCCCTTTTCATAATCCACGAAAAGTCCAGCGGAAAATAAAACACCAAATGTTGTTTTTCATACAGACTGCAGGCTCGCGTCAGTCCCGTGTCGGTGGTAGAACTGATGACGATTTCATAATCGGTCAAAGTTTGTTTGAGGGCGTCAACGAGTGTGCGGACGGCGTTGATTTCGCCGACGCTGACGGCGTGAATCCAGACGCACTTTTTGCCCGGCGATTTACGGCTGACTCTGCCGAACCGCTGCGACCAGCCGGTCCTGTACCGGTTCTGCGCAATCATCCGCCAGACAATCATCGGACTATACAAGGCCAGCGTCGCTGCATACAATGTATTGATGAGCCAACTCATATCCATTTTCAGAGGAACATCCTCGATTTCAGCCGGGAATTGCCGTATCATACTTCTGTGCCGGCGGTTTGTAAAAGCAAATCCCCCCGCCGACGGCCCGGAAAACGCTGGACATTTTCGGCTTGGCGCGGATAATAGAGGTTCCGTAATAAGTGAGTTTTGTCGTTGTCCCCGTAGCTCAATGGATAGAGTGTTGGCCTCCGGAGCCAAAGGTTAGAGGTTCGACTCCTCTCGGGGACGGTTTTCCAATTCAGAGGTTGCGAATTCGAGTGCTTTCGCCATATAGTGAAGAAATTGACACAAAATAAGCAGGCCGCCCATTTCCCCTTGAAATCCTAATTTGCGACTTCGCGTTCGTTCGTATTGTCGGACGTTCTGATGTCGCAAATTGCGACCTCAAAGAGCTATAGCCGCGGCGAAGTGACGGATAAGGTCTTCGGTTTCGTCCCAGCCGGTGGCACTCGAACAATCGCCGTGATGAGTGCAGCTTTTTTACTATCGGCAGGACAATGCTACATACCGTCTTGCCCAGTTTACATTACTTGTTGAGGAGCTTAAGAAATGAGATACTTCTTCCAACTGGGGATAAGTCAGCGCTTCCCAACATTGCCTTATCCTCCCCTATGGCTGTATAATTGTGATATTATACCGATATATACTGTTGCATTAAGGCGTTTAATATAATACTACTACGATACATAGTATGATATAGAATGAGATAACCAGTTGTGGGATAAGCGTTTAAATTCGAAATCCGAAGTTCGAAACTCGAAACAAATACGAATGACCAAAATCCAAAATCAAAAACAACCGCGCCGGATTTGCGGCGATGCTTGTTTCGGTCATTTGAGTTTAGAATTTTTGATTTGTTTCGAATTTCGGATTTCGTGCTTCGGATTTTAAAAGAAGAATAATCCAATGCCAAATAGCGTTGTAGTAATAAAGTACCTATGAATTCA
>Ga0315288_10002058_pt1 | contig 26066 bp, 24 predicted proteins | sample YL17G11_20_MG_FD_203454 | JGI IMG/M metagenome (GOLD analysis project Ga0315288, IMG submission 203454) | Sediment microbial communities from Yellowstone Lake, YNP, Wyoming, USA - YL17G11_20 | ecosystem: Environmental > Aquatic > Freshwater > Lake > Sediment | place: USA: Wyoming | collected... | reverse complement strand
TGCAGCATTACGCCTACGAAAAATATGGAATGGGTTTGGATATATTGAAAATAATGTCCCTCATCTAATTCCCAAGATTTAACAGAAACCTATTAGAAAGGAGAATAGATATGTACGAGGTACCAATTGAGTTTCTTCAGAAGATCTACAACTACCTGTTGACAAAACCTTATATGGAAGTCAGCAAGTTTGTTGAAGAGTTTAAGGCACTCGACGATAAGCATCAGCAGAAACTACAGCAACCTAAAGTGGAAGAGAAGAAATCAGAATAAGGAGAAGGGGGTCATTAAGATGATCCCCTTTTTAAACTATGTTAAGTTCTATAGCTTTTAATATCATAGTTGGTGTTATAATTTTTATTGTATTAAGTTTCTTGTATACAGGATTAGTGTCCCTGATTAAATTTTTTACATCTGACGATACAAGAGATGATGTATATCTTTTGTTATCCTCAATTATTCTGCTTTTTGTATTTTGGTTCCTTGGTTGGTTCTCTCATTATTTGGAGATATGGAAATGAAATTTAGAAAGAAACCTATTGTAATTGAAGCAACTCCATGGTTTAAGAACGGGGATCATCCTGAGGATGCCTGCTTTCGCCCGTTTGAAGATACAGGATTAATTCCTACTATCGAAAGAGAGGGTAAGATAGTTAGATATTATCGTCATCCTTATGTTGCTGGTACGGTGGTGTGTGACATATGTAATCATACTATGCACGAACATGGTTGGATCGACACCCTTGAAGGTGGGCACAATGTTTGTATAGGAGATTGGATTATTACTGGGATCAAGGGGGAGCATTATCCTTGCAAACCAGACATCTTTTCTGCTACATACGAGGCGGTAGATGAAGAAGCCTAAGTTCAAACCTTTAGAACAAGTGCGATACATTAGTCTGGGTAAAGTAGCAACGATAGTTGAGTGTATTAATCAAGAGGATAAGCGCGACATTAAAGCCTATGGCTTCCGCTATTATGTTCGCTGTGCTCGTGACATCTGGAGTGTGCCGGAATCACAATTGCGTAAAATTGTACGCAGAGAAACAGTAAGGAAATCAGCAAGTTATGAGTGACATAAATTGTCACTTTTCTGAGAATCAACTGAGCGGGGCGATCTCCCTGCCAGTGACCTCCGAGGTCTAAAAAGCATGTCAAGAGCCTATAAGTCAAACAGGAAAGTCAAGGACGCGGATGTAGATCGCGTGTGGCATCTTGAAAAACAGGTGAGAGAACAGAAGATCACCATCGAGAATCTAAAGAAGTTTATTAAACTAAACACAAAGAAGAAGTTTGCCAAGGAGGATAGTCCTCCCCCTCTCTCCAAAGAGCCTCCTCGCAATCACCCAAACCCCTGCCCTAAATGCGGCAAGGATTTGGAAGAGCGGGAGATAGGAGCCATGCGTTCCATCTCCCGCTGTCTCTCCTGCGGATATAGAAAGACCACAAAGTTAAATGCCAAGAAAGATTAGAACACACGAGCAACTGACGAAGTCTTTCCTTATACCCACTTTACGCAGAGCTAGTCTACGTTGGTATGCAAGGAACCAAGCTTATAAAGATGCTAGATTAGTACGAGGAGTGTACATCTGTGCTGGTTGTAAAGAACAAGTTGGGCGTAAGGAAATCATTGTCGATCACATTAATCCTGTGGTACCAGTGGATAAAGGATTTACTAACTGGCACGATTATATAATCCGTATGTTTTGCGAGCCTGCTGGATTTCAAATCTTATGCAACAAGTGTGCGGATAAGAAGACGGAAGAGGAAGATGCCTTAAGGGAAAGGTATGCTGATACTAAGAAGAAAAGATCCTCGTGAATTAACAGAGGAGGAACTTGTAAAGTATCTGGAAGATCCCAGTCTTCAGGATAATGATTCTATAGATGCCGCTGAATACGAACAAGAGAAGAGCGGGCTGTATCATCAAGATCTTGCAGCATTTCTTAAGCACTTCAACATCTTTGCTGGGGACAAACCCATTTCTTGGAATACACTCAAGAAGATGTATAGTATGTGGTCGAAGAGAAAAAACAACCTTTGGATTTTTAAACAGATCTTTAAAGATTTATTACCCGAAGCCTCTACCACGAATTCTATATGTTACATAAACGCGGATTCCTTTACTTTATCTAAGTCTCTATTCCTTTCCATTCGTACACAAAAATATGTAAGAAAATACACGAAACCAATGCAAGGTTGGAGCCACTTCTCCTTCTTCCTTAGGCTTCACAAGATAACCCATGGAGAATATCGTATTAATGCACGAGCTATAAATTGGATTTATGTCGGGTTTTCCAAAGGACTGAGATTTCAGAGAATGAAACCTCTTGAGTTTTATAAATTTAAAAGTTTCTGTCGTGTCAAGTTCAAGACAGAGAAAGAAAATGATGAACTTTTCTGCTATGTCAATGGCTCAATACTGCAATACTTCAAAGAAGAAGGCATTGATACTTGTATTAGACAACAAGCAGAACGTGAAATGTATATTCGCAATAGGATTAGAAAGCGCAGAATAGTCAGTGAAGAACAAAAAGAAAACAGACTCATTAAAAGAAGAACAAAGAAACAGTACAAAAGAAACAAAAAGGTCAAAGAAAAAAGGAAATCTCAGAAGTATGTCCTCGTTCCCTGCGCTTCGGAAGAACTTGAACCTGATATCAAGACGGGATGAATTGGACTATGACTACCTAGATAAGCTGAGTCCTAAAGAATTAGATTTTCTTAATAGATTTACAGAAGAGTATGTTCATGCGAATCTGAAACATTCTGGAACAAAATTGCACGTAACTCCTGAAGACAGAAAGATATGTACAGACAGGAATAATTCCAGGAATCGTTGCTTTAAGATACCGCTATTACAATATTATTATAGTCAGTTTAAAGAAGAGAATTTAGAGCCGGTGCTCATTGATCAGTATGAAAAGAGTTTACTTGAGAGTATAGATAAGAATAATCTATTTGAGGAAACTGTGAATGCTGTATGTGATACCGGCGAGCGCAGCGAGGACTCCCACTAGCTTAGCAGTTATTCCTCCGATGTGTCTTATACTTAACGGTATTTGTTCAAGACTTGTAACTCTATATCCTAGATCACCTTGAGTATCTTCAAGGACTTCAATAGCTTTTTCTGCCAGTTCTGTACGATAGATGTGTGTTCTTAAGGATTCCTCTTGCTTGGCAAGGGTAATCTTGATTTCCCCAAGATCCTCCGCCATCTTTTCTTGTCTATCATAGACTTTGTCAAGAACTTCTTTAACACCGAGCATATAACCTCACGTTTTATTGGGGGCTTAGTGGTGTAATAGCACTAGAAGATGTGTCACTTACTAGTTTTCTAGTGCTGGGATTCTGCATAATAGCAAATAATACTGCATTCTTAGCTACAGTATCACCCTTATCAATAGCTCTTTCTAAAGCAGATCCCAACATTGAACCAACTTTATTTAATTTAAGAGACGAAGCTAATTGTTTTAGTGTGTCTGGGGTTGCATTATATATTGCTTTACTAACGTCTGAACTTAGGATAGCTTTTGGTACTTGAAAGGGAGCAGCTACTGCTTGTCCTAATAGATTTATCCCAATAGCGGGGGCCTTTTTAGCTGTAGCTAGGACTCCTGTCCCACTTAGATAGTGAGTGTGTCTAATAGCTTGTGCATCAGCTAACTCTTTTGCTTTTGCAATAATAACTTCCCGATCAATTCCCGCACTCTGCAATAGTCCAGGATACTTTGACTCGAATTGTTGCATACCTGATTTAAAATCATTTAGTAAATTGAAGGCGTTCTGGCCAGATTCCCATTGCTCTCCAGCTTTATCTATGATTGTTCCGAGTTTAGCAGCAACAGTTGATCCGCTGTTTTGTAACTCGCTCTGATACTTTTTCATTATTTCAGGGGGAAGCCTATCAGATAGAAGAGTCTCAGGCACCATGGATTGAAAATCTGAATATCTTTCCATTGTCTTAGTGATACTTGGGTCTGTTTCTTCAAGTCCCTTTCTCAAAGCTTTTCGTAAATCCACTATAGCTCTTGAGAAGGCCGGATCTTTACCTTGTTCTCGGGCTAGAACATCGGAAAGATCTTTTCTAAATTTGTATATTCTGGTCGGTCCCGGCTGTACCGAGAGATCTGTTGGCGTAAAGAGAGGTTTACCCACCCCCTCTTCAGGAAAGTCAAGAGGAAGTTTTGTTCCTTTTCTTATCCCTGTTGGTTTTAATATAGTTCCAACGCCTTGTTCGGCATAGATATTAGTAGCCTTATCACCGAACTTAGCCAGAGCTTCATTAATTTCAGGGGGAAGATCTTTAGCTCTTCCTTCTAGATCCATTACTAGTTTATCAAAACGTCCCTCAGTAATTTCCTTATCAATGCTGAATAATCTTTGCGCTAAATCCTCATCTCCTAAGGCACTGATTTTAGATCTATTCTTAAGTATTACATTTTGTAGTTTTGCAAACTCAATGGTATCTTTTGCCTTACCCGCTAAAACAGTGGGGAGACTATAGAATAAGTCTTGAAAATCCCCCTCTAGTCCCCCAAGATGAACATCTTTATTTGTTCTAAGAGCATGCACAATTTCAGAGGAAGCTTTCTCAATATCTTCTAATGTGCTGGGTGTTGGAGAAAAAGTAATCCCACGTTGTTCTGTTTGTTGTAGGACATCTTCTAAATCTTTCCCTAATTTATGCCCTAAATTTTCAATCTTCGGAACAGCAATACCAATGAAGTTGTTTCTTTCCTTATCAATTATCTCCGAAGCCTCATCAAAAACAGCGCCCTTCCAGCCTAACCCGCGTTTAAACGGGATAGAAGTTGATTGTCTCAGATAAGGGACATCTTCAGCAAGATAAGAACCTGTGCCAAAAGTTCCCCCTAATACAGTACCAGCAATAGCCCCGGTCTTAACATCGGATAAAAATTGTTCTTTCTCTTCAGGAGAAGCGCCTAAGAGTTTACCCTTAGAAGTCAATGCCCCTGTGGCGGTTCCTCCAAGTAAACCTTCCACAACACCTGCTCCAATTTTCTGAGCAGCACCTTTTCCTCCAAGCGCCGCTATTGCTTTAGCTGTTGTGCCTGCACCCAATACTGCCGTTCCCCCTGTAGCTGCAGAAGCAGCGAATGGCACAGCAGAACCAACCAATTCACCCCCCATGTAAGTCTTTGGAAAAGCTTCTCTCAGCTTTTCTTGCCTTGTCTGTTGCTCTTGTTGGTTTTGTCTATAGATATCCAGCCACTTCCTTTTATTTTCAAGGGGATCTTTGCTTGTTGCTGGTGCAGATAAATCTCCCATGCTTTCAGCTGTCGCAGCTAAAGCAGCATATAACTCGTCGGAACCACCAAAGGTTGCTCCCTCTGCTACTCCGCGCCCGAAGGCCCTGGTTGCCGTGACTGGTAGTTCTCCAGGCAGTTCTTCCTGTTTTTGGGATGGAGCAGCCTCTTGTCTTAATTTTATTGCTTTAGCAGCAAGGGCTTCAACTAGAGGGACTTTCTTCTCTTTCTTCTGTTCTTCCTTAATGCTTTTTTCTTCGGGTTCTTCAGAAGGAATAATATGAGAAGCCCCGATCATATCAAGATATTTATTCTCTTCTTGCGGAGTAAGAATTTCGGACATAGTATTATTGTTCCTGCGGTTTATTTCTTAATCGGTATTGTTTTGCTTCTTCATCTGACATTTCACTAACATCTGTTTTGTCCAGTATTTTTCTTGCTTGTGCTGCCGCCTGGTCGGGAGTTAATTTGGGGTTTTCCTGTATTAATTGCTCACCCATAGCTGTAATCTGTCTCTTTTTATTCACCATCTCTCTTGCTAAATTCATGGATTCTTCAAGAGAAACAACAACACCTTGGCTAGCTTTGTCCGTTCTTATCTGTGTTGATAATTTAGAAACATCTTTCAGATCATTCTCGACTTCATTTTTTCTGTCAATATCTACTTGACGAGGAATCCCTTTGACATCCCAAAAGGGGTTGGTATCTGATGCTGGGATAGAGGGGGTTTCATTTGGCATTACATCATAAAAGTTAAGGCCAGAATTTTGTACAATACTATCAAAGTATTGAGGATTATATTTTCGTATACCTATATTTGCAGCAATGATATCCCTCTTTGCGCTTTCAATATGCTTCTGGGCTACCACTTCTTCTCGTTCTAGGATATCGTGATACATTCTTAGATAACCACCTAGTTGAGATTTTTCAACAGGACTACCAGTAATAAACTCAAAGAAGGTATTGCCCATTTGTTTAAAAGAAGAACCAGGAGCGAACTCTTTAATACTTGCCAAAGCTGGTGAATTGTTTCTTCCGATCAAAGCAGTAATAGAAAGGGCAGTCTCAAACGCTACGGGCTTCGGAATATGCTTATCCCAATAATCTGTAATCTGGTCTTTTTCTTGCTGTGTAAGTGGCTCTTTTCTTGTAAGTTTATCCTTTAAGTGTCCAGGTACGTTATCCAACAAAGCTCTGATGGAGCGTACACGATTCAGCATGTTCTCACTGACGCCCATAGATGTTCTAGAAGAGGCTAAGGAAGACACCATCTTGTTTCCAAAATCTCGCACCATCCTATCCTTTTGGATTTGCTGTCTGTCTTCTGTTACGGAGCCTTTAACTTTAGCAGTAAGTAAAGCTTTCTTCATTAATTCCCTATTCTTCCACTCCTCTGCTATCTTTGGAAGAACATCTTTTAGCTGATTATAAGTAAGTTTATCATTGACAGGAATATCAGGATACATTGCCTTTATCTGTGTGCGAAGATTGGTAGATAGTGCACTATTTGGATCAATCTTATCTGCATCAATCATTTCTTTAGCATCTTGATAGTTGGCTTCCGCAGATTTAATAAGCCAATTGAAGGGATTATCTTCAGTCTTAGTAATACTTAGTCCGTAACCTGCCTGTTTTGGACCCCAAGGAGCATCAATTCCCAAACTCCCCAAAACAACCCCGAGACTCCCCGCCATCTTGACAAGACCATTAAGTACTGTAGCTGTCGCCATAGCAGAATGCTTTTCTTGTTGTGCCTCTTCCAAGCGTTTCTTTGCATCATCAGGCACACCCGGAAGATCAATATCTTTACTTGTACGCTCTTTTAAATAACTCACCATAAGAGCATCCAGTAAAGCGTCATATTTACCGGCTTCCTTTGGGTCTTTATTTGGAGCAACTACTCCTGTATTGTGGAATGTATAAGGTTCTACCTTACTATCATAGATAGGTTTTCCAGTAGAGGATACATTAGGGAGTTGAAATATATCTGGAGTTTGTGCTTTAAGTGTTTCCTTTGCTTGATCTTTTGAATCATTATATACTGTTTGTTCTTCAGGAGTAGTGGGAGTTGCTACTTTTTCCTTTAGAAGTTCGTCTACTTTTAGTTCGTCCTTTGTTCTTCCAAGAATCCTTGATATTTCACCCTCTTGTTCGGCTAATGGCTTCTGTTTCTCTGGTACATCCGCAGAAGGTTTGGTTACTGCTGATACAGCTAATTGCTTATTAAAGATTTTCTGTTCCTCAGGACTTGCAAATATTCTCTTCATTAATTCAGGGGGTTCAAGATAGCCCTGAGTTTTCATATCCTCATTAGCAAGAAGTTTTGCTGCTTCTTTATGAGCATTCTCTAATTTATTACGTCTATCCTCTTCCTTTGGGAGATAGTTACCTTCGAGATAACGTCGCGATTGTTCTCCCCCCTGACCCTCAAAACGAGTTTTAAACTTCTCATTGTATACATTATTATATTGCTGATTAACTAAAAACTCTGTCTCTTTCTTAGCTTGTTCTTCAGGAGCGCCTTCTTTAATCCTCTTATTAAAATATCCTTTGTACTTTAGGATATCCGAAGCAATTCTTTGTTCCTTTACTCCAAACTCTGAGGATGCTCCAACAACCGGACCTTCAGCAGCAGCCGTAGTAGTTGGATAAAGAAAGGCAGCAAGCGGTCCCGCAATTTTAGCAGCATAAGGGGCCACAGCAGCAACACCCGCAGCAATTGTCCTACCTGTTGGAGCAGTTACTTCCATTCCTTCTGGCATTCCAGCTTCTATTGCAGAGGGAATTATCTTTGGAAAAGAAACTTTACCCCCCGGTTCTGGAGTAATTGGCTCCCCTCTTTGCCCAACTTCCCTAATAGGAATTTCTCCTGGTTTAAATCCCTGAGCAGGTACAGGAATTGGGGCCTCTACTTTAACTGGAGGAGGGGGTAATTTAGAGAAATCTGTTGGCTCAACTGGAAATATTTCGGGTCCAGCAGGAGACATTGTCTTGGGAAGTAGACGAGGATCTACCTCAGGTTTCTGCGGTAATCCCCTACTTGGTAACATTGAAGGATCTATTGCTGGTTCAGAAGGGGGAGCCTCTGGCATTCCCCGTAATTTTAATAGTCTTTTATATTCATCGAGCAAGGCTTTACGTTGCTCAAAGCTTTGTCTAGCATTAAGCAACTCGTCTATTTCGTCCAACGGGTCAATCATAACCTCACCTTATCCAGCCATCCCCATAATTGCTTGTCCAGCACCCAAACCAAGATTAGACCACGCCTGTTGTTTCTGTGCTCCACTCTGAGTATAGTCCGAGGCTTGTCCCAACTTCATTCCTGCTAGACCTTGAGCATATCCCATCTTATTTTTCCAATTCATCAAAGGAGCATAAGTTTTATGATAAATTTCTTGATTTGTCAAGCCAACATTAGCATCAGCAATTCTTTGTTTTTCCGCCAGATTAGCGGCATTGATTGTATTTTTTGCTCCAATATTTCTTTGTTGTCTTGAGGCTTCCATCGCTGTTCTAGCTTTTTCCATTTCATTAGCAGCTTGCATCTCATATGCCCCCTTTTGAATATCCTGTCCGCGTACCTGAGTTCCCAATTCACCATACTTACCTAATGCAGCCATTCTAGCTGCTTGTCTATTCTGTAAAGCTTTATCTCCAGCTTCTGCTGCTGCTTGTGCCTCTTGTGCTGCAACATCTCGTTGAGCACCATATTCTGCACCAGCACCACCCATACCACGAGCTTGCATTTGCTGTCCAAGTTGTGCTATTCGTGAGCGCCCAACTTGTGCCGCACTACGTTGAGCAACACGCATATCTGCCATATCTGCAGGAGTAAATCCTTGAGCAGATAATTGCTTATAACTTTGTAGAGCATTCATTGAAGCCATTTTAACTTTGGGATCTTCTGCAATTCCTGCAGATTTCTCCATCGCAATAGCTTGCTCTAACTCAGGGGAGAGAAGTCCTTGAGATCTATACTTTTCTAGGACAATCTCATTAGCAATTTCAGGAGGCCATCCAGTCTGTTCCATCAAAGCATAAGCATCTGCTGATAGCCCTTCTGCCCGTCTACGATCAGCAGCATTTGACATCATTCCTGCAACACTGGTACCTACAATTACCGCACCAGCACCTATTGCTGCTATTGTCATTGGTTCCATATTAAACTCCTCTTACCTTAAACATTCCCGGAAACTAATGGGCCTTTACCAGCAATATTTCTAAATCCAGATTGGAAGAATTCTCCAGCTTTAGGGCCGCCTGTCCTATAGAATTCTTGTTCATTAATAGAAGCTTGTCTTTGTGCTTCTTCCATTTTTCCTTGTACATCACCAATCGCATCTTGTAAATTATTATACTCTTCCCAATGAACATCAGATCCGCCAGTAGCTAATCTATTCTTATAAGCATTATATAGTTGCCTATTTTCTTTTTCTGTTTGCTGAGCTTCTCTTGCTCGTACATAATAAGGATTAGACTGCATTTTGCCTAATTCATCTTTAGTTAAAGTGTGTGCACCGATAATATCTTTAAGAGCTTGCTGTTTTGTGGGGTTTAAATAAGCTTGCCCCTCAGGATCTTCTGATGTAAAATAATCAGGTGTTGCTCCCCGAAGTTTTTGCAATGCAGCATATTGTGCTCTTTGCTTTGCATTCGCACTTTGCTCAAAACCAGCAGAACCAGCATCTAAAAGACCGGGTAGTTGCTTTTGAAGCTCAAGACCAAGACCAGCTAAAGCAACACTTCCTTCTCCAAGTCCAGAATCATATCCAAGTTCCGTAGCAGAGATAGGAAGTTCCACATCTGCCCCAGGTTGAAGATAATCACCAGCAGGAGTTACTGCGCTTAATTTAGTATACAAATCTTGATAAGCTTTTTGTCTTGCAGCAACATCACCCAAAACACCTGTTTCTTTTCCTGCTTCTTGAGAACCCACTGCTGCCTCAATTTGAGCTTGAAGATCTTTAATATCCTCTTCTGCAAGACTTTGTTCTAATGCGGCTTTTCCTACAGATCTCTTTTCTGCTGATCCTATTTCCCCTTGCACTCTTTTTGCTTGTCTTTGAGCAGCTAAAAGATCTGGAGATTGCCCCGAGCGAGCTAGTAATAGTCTATCTAATATACTTTGACCAGCAGTATAAGGACGTTGTACAGCTAACTGTCTTATTGCTTCCTCAGGATTTGCTGCTTGTGCTTGTTGATATAAAGAACCAATTTCCATTTGAGCCGGACCAGAATAAACCTTATTAGCTCCTTGAAGTTGTGCTAGTTTCTGGTATGCAGAGGTTTGGGCGTCTGTTACAGCTTCCCCAATCTTAGTTGGATCTGTTTCTGCTTTAATAGTAGAAACTGCTCCTTTAAGCGGTGCGGTTAACTGACCAATAGAAGCACGAGCCTTCTCCGCTTCTGTATTAAATTGTCCCTGAACTTCTCCTAAACGTTGCTGTGCAGAACCAAGTTGCTGACCAATACGAGTACTTACCTGTTTTCCAAATTGTGTTGGCTGCTGTGCTTGTAATACGCGCCCAATATTAGTAAATCCTGTAGCTTGTTGGGCTGTTCTTGTTGGACGCCTATAAGCATCTATTCCGATATTCTGATTTGTAATTGGTTGTGCCATAACTATTCCACCATATAAGTTGTTAATTTAAGAATAAACAACAATTCTAATTAGATATATCTCTCCAGCCACTAAACCCGTAATATTATTAATCGCTATCACATCATCTACTTGTGCGTAAGAAATGAAGATTCCCCCAGTAGGATAGACCGTAGGATTCTTGGTATTAGTTGCCTTAATTACTTGTAATCCTTCAATATTTAGTGTTGTATCAATAGTAAACTTCACTGCTGGGGTTGGTGTTCCTTTAACATCTACTTTAATCTGTATATCTTTTATATTAGTTTGGACGTTATCCCTCAAAGAAATTCGTTTATTCATTGCAGTATAGAGTATATCAAATCCCTGATTAATTGACACGGAGAGTTGATCAACTAGGACTTGATCTTCTACTGAGTAATCACTCTTTACAATTCTCCTATAACTAGGTAACTTCATATTATCTATACGCTCTAGTAGTTGGCAAAATTTCACCAGTAACAGTTATACCCAGAAGACCAAACTTCTCTCTTGCAGCTTTATGCTCAAGGGATAAATTAAGATATCTACAACGTTGATTAGGACGTGGGACATACGTTCTAAATGGCGCTGAATGTGAGGCTCCTCCAAAGAAATTATTACCAAAAGAGTTATGCCCAAATAGTCCTGGGCCATCACCAAAGAACTCCACAGAAGTCTCAGATGGGATTAGATCTGAAGAGAAATAGGCAGTAATTCCAGTAAAGGCTTTATCCAAGAACATGAATGTTGCTTCTCGTAGATGCTTAAAACTAAGCACATCTTGCATAGTATTAGGAGTAAACTTTATCTTAGAACTAATGGCTTTAAACTGAGTTAGTGGACCCTGAATAAAGGCCAGGGCCTTATCCACAGTCACCACCTTAGTTACTTTGTTCACGTCTGAAATAGTTGCTTCTTGTAATGTAATATCTACAATTTGCTGATATGTCGAGAAAGCTACACCTGTATCAAGATTTAATTTACTGATTACTTTATTAAAGCATATCTTTAGATCAATAAAATTATTATTTACAGTTACAAATGTACCCGTAGTTCCTGCATTAAGCACAGATGTTGGAACTGAGAAGGTATTGGCATTAATTACTATTACTGGCCACAATCCATCAATAACCTCAACCGAATCTGTACCAGCAAGTAGTACATATCTACCAGAAATTAGTCCATGTCCGACAGAAGTAATTACTGTTGGATTAGCTGCGGAAATTATAGTTATGGCTCCCGTCTTATTCGCTATTGAAGAAGCATAGTCATTATCTGCTACTCCTGTATCAGCATCAAGTTTTAGAGCTAAGGCTTCTAATTTAAGTCTTAAATTATCACCAGCTACAGCCATAAGCGTTGAATAATAATCTATATCCGTTACCCCTGAATCCACATCAAGTTTCTGTAGTAGAGAGTTAAAATTATACACAGATACGTATTGTTCCTGAGTTAGGACATCTCCTTTTTCAATATTTGTTACACTTCCAAATGATATTTTAGGTGCTTGATAAGAGGCGGGGGCTAAGATTAGAGTATACTCTCTATCACTATAGTCTGTTCTATTAAAGAGTTTACGTTCTTGCTCTATATAATTGATATCTCCTGCACCTAAATATAATCTATCATCACTAAATCCTTTAATACCACAAGTAGCAGACATATCATAGATAGTCCAACTATTAGTCAAGTTACTATATCTATATGCCATAGTAGCTATAGCATCTAAGATATCCTTTGTTGTAAAAACTATGTAGGAGTTATCCGAATCATAACCCACCCCAAAGGTGGATGATACAAAGTTAGCAAACTGTGTGCCCGCTTTTGGTAGTACATCTGTATCAATAGGACGCGAAACAATATTCACACCCGACTCAGATACAGCCACAACGCCCTGTGTAGTCCAACCATAAATTAGATTATTAGTTACGTCTACAGAATCAGGAGCAATTATGTTACAGGAACTGTCAAACAAGGCCAAATTAAATGGTATACTCTCACCAGATATTCTGTATAGTCCATCAGACTTAAATACGAACAAACTATCACGAAGCGGAAAAATTCTAATAATTTCTTTATCTTCTGCTCCAACATCAATCCAATTATCCATTGGCACAGACTCAGGTTCAAGAAACTTAGAATAATATATCCTATTAGCCTTTGTCTCATTCTCGGATAACATTGCTTCTTCAGGAGTAGTTACATATCCTGTTGTTCCATCAACAGTTACAACAGTAGTTATGCTAAACTTATTAGCAGTTAGAACAATAATCCCATATACTCCTTGAAGTTTTGGAACACTATTTGTGTCACCAATAAAGACCTTATCTCCCGTGGTTAAGTTGTGCGAAAAGAGTGTTGTAATCTCTGTGGTTCCTGCTGAGGGGTTTCTATTGATTGCTGTAATGGTCTGATTAAAAGAAATAGAGGGAAAGAAGGAAGAACCAACAGCGGTATTATTTGAAGACAAGTAAAATGGAGTAGCGTTTAGCGTCTTAGCTTCTAGATACAACTTAGCTGAAGTATCATAAATACTTGAGACAAAGTAACTATAAATACTCTCACGAGTGTTCATATCTATGAGTCTATTAAGACTTCTCGCTGTCGCATATAGTCTCTGGCTTGGTGTGCCTACAGTAGAAGTTAGGACTTCTAAAGCTCCTTGACTTGTTACTATAACAGAACCCGTGATTGGTGTGGTTCCTTGTACTGCGTCAGTACATTTACCATAGTTGTAGTTAGTTACAGTAAGAACTCCAGCAACATTAGTTGCATCAAACTTTGTTCCCAAGGCAACTAAAGCCAAAGCTGTTTTATTTGCTGTAGCAGTTACATCATCAAGCACGGCCAGATCTACATTAACAAGAGTCCTGTTTGTACCGACAGGTGCTGTCCCAACGCCAACTACCGAGTACCACACAGCATATTGATCTTCATCATATGCTGTATTAATCTTAAACCATTCTCCACCTACTGGAACCCCAGTAAAGGTTACTTGTGCAATCTCCTTCTGGATCTTCTCTCCCTTGCCCGAAGTAGCAATAGTAAAAGTAATATTCCCAGGAGCCACAAGATTATTAATTGTCGGGTTGGTGGTATATCCTTCATTGTTGTCTGTAATTCCAACAATATGCGTGACAAGATTAAGAGTAGTTGTAAACTCTAGAACCTGTGTAGCTACGGCTTCTCTAAATGCTTGTGTCATCTGATCGAGAGTGAAGCCTGTATAAAGTAAAATTTGTACTACTTTATCTGCAGCAAAACCAGAAATATCATAATAAGGGGGTGCTGGAATTACTGCCGGTGGCCCTGTATATGCAGAAGCATTATCCTCATTAAACCAAAAGATATACTTATACTTTTCTCCAGGATTAGCAAAGGAGTCTCTTGAACAATAAAGCTCTACATAAGTTGGCACCACTCCCGCGCCCGCTGGTTGAACAGCGTTTGTCACAAAAGTGAAATTAGTTATTTGCTGTGCCCCTTTTATGAATTCATATCTCTGGTTAGGAAAGCCCTCACGCGAGATATAAAGTTGAGGAAATTGACCAAGATTAATAGCATCAATGATGTTATCCACCCCGAGCATGCTGATGTTTGCTTTCTGCCTTGTCCTAGTATTGGCATAAAAGGTAGATCCTTTAAACTTACTTAGATCTTTAGCAACAGGAGGGATATCATTAGCTTGAGATTCTCCCGATACAGACGGATTAGTATAAAGACGGGCGTTACCCAAGATTAATTCTGCATTATTAATATCTTCATAAATAATTACTTTATCAATAAACTCTTGTGCTGTTGGAAAATCCTCAGCTATTAGATAGAACTCTGTATCTGGGATTGCTCCATCTGATACAGGACTAACTGAAGCCGTGCGATAGATCTGATAGAAGTGATCAGGAGTTACATCCTGAGGAATCTTAATAACAAGTTCTACATTAACACCCCTTGTTACAAGAAGAGGCGCAATGTATTGTAGTTGCAGCGGAGATTGAACAATTGTTGTTGGTTCAATATTAAGTCTATCAATAATATATTGTAATAGATTTAGAAGAGCAGCATACTGTGTTGAACCAGTAGGATTGACAATTCCTGCCTGTAAATCTAATAGATCTGGATATTCCCCTATACCACTTAATTCACTATCAAGAAAAGCTCTATAGTTATAACTAACAATTGTGCCAGTTAACTGTAGTGTGCCACTTGTTGGATAGGTACCTATATCAAAACTACTCTTTGTTACTTTGATATAGCCCCTACCAGTATCAACGCCACTATCTACTATTTCCCACCACCCATTAATAAATGTCTGGTTCTGCCCGATACCACCACTTTGATCAGTAAATCCATCAATATATACACGATTTACTGCACCAGTAGCAAGATAACCTGTTGGATCTGTTGCATTTGAAAAAAGAATCTTGATTACATCTGCAGTAACAAGAAATGTTGGAGGAGTTCCTACTGCAAATTGCAATGGAGCAGCAGGGAGTACTGTAGGATCTCTAGCTAGAAGTATATCTTTATCTAACTTTTCAACAAATTTCTGCATACTTGCATATATATCAGAAGTTGCCGTCGTAGAATTAATTTCTAACAATCCAGATACAAGTCCAGGACCAGTAGCTAGTGTAGCTTCATAATTAGCATCAGGATTTGCAATATGTGATGTTTCAACAGGGGGTAAAGGAGCAACTTTATCTATAGCATTTAGAAGTCTAAAATAATCTGAATACAGAGTATCTGAAGGATTATAAGTAACTGTTACTGTCTGGCTTGGAACTCCGAGTATTACATTGTTATTTGCGTCTCTCATCCCCCATACAACACGATAGGAAACAGCATGATCTACTTCTAGAAAACCATCAAGCTGACCATCTATGAATTTAATATGTGCTTCTAAATCAATTGCCTTTACTCCACCAGCTTGTGTAATAAAACCACTTAAAGTAAAGTCATTAGTAGAAAAGGCCGAAAGTTTCTTTATTCCATCCGATGTGGTAATATAAGCATTACCATTAGACTCCACCATCTTAATTCTAAGTCCTGAAGCAACCTCACTTACTGTTTGATTTGCTCCAGTGAGCGTCTTAAAATACTTCCATGTTCCAATACCATCAGAATCATACATCAACGCAGAATTATGATGAAGTATTAATCTATTTTTATATTGTAGTAATTGTTTAGCTCGAATGTTAGAAGTATTAAAAGAATCACCATAGAGTTTAAATCCCCTACGCGATTCAACAATGCTGTCTCTGCGGATAATTACATTACTTGCCTCTAGCATACTACCATCAGGGCAATCTAATGGGCTGGGCGAGAAATTAAGTCCAACAGCTTTAAGGTTTACAATAGAGGGCATTAGTAGCGCCTGATAGTTCCTGTTTTACCATAACGTAAAAGACTATGTCTTGCTGTTATCTTCTGCGGAGCACCTTCAGCACGATTATCCATCATGTTTCCCTGGCGCATTTCAATTTCTTTGATCTTGTCATTCACAACAGCAAGTCCATCTCTATCACCAAGAGCCGCGAGAATTCTTGCGGCTGTTCTTTCTGCTAATCCGTGATGTAGATCTGCTGGAATCTGAGGAACAATTGCTTCATATTGTGAATTAATGTAATCACCCACAACTAAGTCGGAAGGAATATCTGAGGAACTTAGTATTAAGTTTGTTACACTAATCCCACCAATAGGAATAAGAACATCCATGCCTCTTGTCTTAAATCCAGGATTACTTTGAATAAAGTCAACCTTAAACCCTACAGTGAAATTACTTGGAATATCACTTGTAGCTTCAATACCTTGTGTACTTTGTACCACAATACTTACATCAGAAGAGGTAATTGGCAAGGTTTGCACTACATAATATAGGCGAAGTATCGTAGGAGTTGCTGTTAATTGAGCAACAGAGGAGAGGTTGGAATTGCCCGATATTGCTACTTGAATATTAGCGGCAGTTACACTTGAGGAAGGATCTATAGCAAAGTAAACATTACTACTATTAGCAGCATTTACACAAGCTCCAAAAGAGGCACTATCAACTGTTACTGTGTCTAATAAAACTGTCGAAACAAAATCAGGACCAGCTATAGAATTAAAAACTACATTTAATTTTGAAGCAACAGTATTAACAGAATCTGTGCTATCAATATTAACCTCTACAGCAGTTCCATTAATAGAAGGAGCATATCCAGTAGTTATTCCTGCTGTATTTACTGAAAACCAAACGATATAATCAGTTGTTGGGGAACTTATTGTGAAATATTCTCCAGCAAAAGGAATCTGATTAATCTTTATAGTTGTTTCCTGAGCGGTTACTAGATCGCCCGGAACAACAACAGTTATTGTTGGTTTGGTTCCAGCATAATAATAAGAAGATCCAACAGTTATAAGTGTATTTGGATTTACTGTTCCAACTGTTACATCCTTCGTGAAATACTTAATAGTGATGGCTCTTGAATCACGAACTAACTGATTCGGACGCAGAAAATACACGAATCTTAATGATCCTGTTGGACTGGTAAGATGTGGAGTTAGCACAACATCATTACCTTCAAAGTAAAATTTATGAAGGTTCTGTGCTGCTCCTGTATTTCTTTGAAAGAAAGCTCTATCGTCTGAACTGATGCGCGTCATCTCGAACATAGTACCAGCAGAATCAAGCCAGAAGAGATCTCTGAGCTTCATTCCAACAGCACGTTCGGGAATATGATATCTGTCCTGTCCATCAATTAAGGGGACATCTTTATATGCTACAAAGTACTCCTCATGAAATACGAGCACGGAAGGTACTTGAGAGATTGCAATTTCTTCATTTGCAAACCCCAAGACATCATCTTCTGTAAAAGTACTCTGAGAAATTGGAAAGGATATCTTGCGCTTAACAGCCTCAATCAATTGGTCGCTTGTCATCCAAGCTACTGCCATGGCATACTCCTTTTGGGGATTGGACTCATTACTAGGTCATATGACCTCATTTTGAGTCTATGCCGGATGTTCAGCAGATAGCTTTTCTTTGAGTTTATTCAAGGCTTCAATAGCCTGATTAACTTCCTCAAGCGTCATTTCTTCTTCTTGACTCTCAGAAGCTTCCTCAGCAGGATTCTCTGCACCTTCAGCAACTTCATTCTCTACATCGGCTGCAGCCTCTTCAGCGGGCTTTCCAAAGTCTCCACCAGGGGCTTCATCAACAATTGCTTTTGCTTTATCAAGACCCTCTTTAACTCCAGCAGTTGAATCAGAAGCTACCGTGACTTTCTTAAGTCCTTTGAGCTTCTCACCCAGCTTTTCACTGGCTAGATCTCCAACGTTCTTTAGAACGCTCATTTTGGCAATCTTCTCCATTTCATTATGGATTGGCTTGCCAACCTTTTTCATTTTTTCAATCATACCAAACATGGGAGTATCCTTCTTAGTTAACGTCAGTATAGGTTACAGACGCGCCAGCAGTGGCTCCACCAGTGGCTTCATCTGTTCCAATAGCAACCTTAAATGAGGCATCATAAGCACCACCAGCCATACCATTTAAGAGATTCTGTAGAACATTTAGTTCCAAACGACCATTTCCTGCCTCTTTTTGAAAAGCAGCAATAGCCTGAGCAATAGATACCTTTGTATCTGCACCGAGATTGATCTTCACATTGACATACGTATTAGCCATTATTGTTCCTTCCTTTAATCGAACGGGTAAGCATACTTATTGAAACACTTAGTATTAGCATCCAATAAGAATTGATAATTAGAAACAGGCAAGTATTCCTCTTTCTTGCACTGCTTCATATTTAAAAAGCCACAGCCATAATATGACGTGCGGCAGAAACCTTCTTTATCTAGACATACTTTATAACGATGTCCTGATATATTACAAATAAAATCTAAACCACTTAATGTTTTTCGTGTTGGTTCATCAAGAATGTACTCTTTAATAACCCACGTAGTACATATATTCTTTACATCCCATACTTCACAAGCTCTATTAGTTAGTCCAGTATAACCAGGACGGGGCTTAAGTATCTGATTTACTAGAGCATTGCGAGGATAAGTTTGTTCCGTGGCACAACTATTTACCAACAGCGGCACGGGCAGTAAGAGAATCCCTAGCAGCTTCCATGATAATTTTAAGTTCCCTATAAAGAAATTCAATCTTTGCATCATCGGAATTCACGCCCTTAGCTTCCTCTCGCTGTAGATCTAATTGCAACTCTACCATGCGATCTGTATATTTTCTCTCTTCTCTGATCTGAGCAAACTTAAGTCCTTCAGTAATTGCCTGAATTGCTATTCCCAAAAGAGTAATCATGTCAATCCTTTAATGAAGGGGGGCAATAAGCCCCCCTCCGAGGTTATTATTTCAAGCGTTGGGGTAGGATCTTGTCAAGAAACTCTGCGAGTTTCCCGGCTAGTTCCGCCACTTTAGCTAGAATCTTCTGCACAACCCAAGCAACAGAAAGGGGTTGTTCTGTCTTTAGCAAACGGACAATGATTTCAACCACAATAGCGGCTGAAGCAACCATTGGCATAAGATTTGCATTTACGAAAGCAATCACTTGATCAAGAAGTGAAGGGATGTTATCCATGGTATCTCCTCTAGGAAGCTATACTTCCAATATAGTTGTTATTTTAACACCAAATAGCCCAAGACCAGATTTAAAATGGTCTGAAGCACCAACAGGACTTGTGCTTTTTGTGTTAATTTAAACTCTTTTACAGTTTGTATGATAATTGTTGGTACTTCCTTGATCTCCAACCGGGGGACAATAATAGGCTTTTCTACTTCTACAATCTTGTATTCTGTATGAACGAGAGGCTTCTCAATTTCAATAATCTTTACTTCTGTCTCTTTAATAATGATAGGAACTTCAATCTTTTCATATTCCTTAACTATTACTGGAATCTCTATGCGTTCAATTCTTGTCTCAATAACCACTGGGGCGGTGACTGGTACGCTGACTGGGTCGGTACTTTCCACCTTAAACTCTGGAAGTTTTCCGCTCACAACTGTCATACGGAAGGACTCTGTCTCTTCATCATATGCTGCCCTAGCCATTTGATGTGGATCTGCTGATGAATATTTACGTGACATTATTTGATACTCCTTGAAACTTCTACCCAAATATTATTAACACCCATATTGACACTCTTAATAAATGTAATGGAATGCCCTCTTCCAAGCTCAGCAGAACCGTTTACAAGCCAACCCTCATCATTATCATTATTATTAAAAGTTACTGTATTTGTGTTACTGGTCCCAATTACTGTAACAATACATCCTGCAGGGGCTGTGCTACTATTAAAGATATTTACGGTCTGGGGAGTAACTCCATTGTATTCAAGTTGCTGTATCATTGCTGTAGTGTCAGCAACAATGGGCATATTATTAAAGGTTCCCTGATAGACAGCCTTTACCCAACTCATTACACCAGCAGTGCTACCTGTAAGAAAAGAATCAGAAGCGGTCGGTGCAGCAGTAGGCAAAGTATATGTAGCACTAGCTGTTGCTGTAGTAGAGGCTTGAATTATAGTAGTAAATGCCACGGCTGCTGCAGCAAATTTCAATGCTCCTGTAACGGGAGCGCCCTCTGTACTTGCTTCTCCTAATTGTAATGTACCAATAAATGTTTTATCGCCACCAATTACTCCAAGTCCAGTTGAAGTTTGTGCACCAGCAGTCATTACAAATGTGGCACTTGCCCCAACGTCAGGAATTGTATGTGTCCTAGAAGCCGCAGCAGGAGTAGGTGCTGTAATTGTTACCGTATTAGCTGCAGCTAATCCCCCAAGTATCAATTGATTAGTTGTTGGATTAATCTTTACAGCAGCAGAAAACTCTTTACTTCCATTAATTGCACCTAATCCAGCAACGGTCTGTGCGCCTTCCGTCATTACAAAAGAAGCACTGGCACTTACATCAGGAATAGTGTGCGTTCTGGAAGATGTAGCAGGAGTTGGAGCACTAATTGTTATTGTATTTGCTGCCCCTACTCCCCCAAGTACTAACTGATTTGCTACGGGATTAATAGTTAGGGCTGCAGAAAGCTCCTTACTACCATTAATAACACCCAATCCCGCAGTATTTTGATTACCCTCAGTCATTACGAAAGAGGCATTAGCACCAACTTCTTGAATTGTATATTCTCTACCAGCAGCTAGTGTTGGGTGAAGGGCAATAAGAATGTCAATCAAATTAGTGTTTTGTGTATACTGATCATCAACGGTAGAACTACTAGTTGGATATAATGCTAATCTACCCGCAACACCAGTATTAACCGTCCCCTTAGCAGTCCAGGACATATTACCTGAACCGTCGGAAATAATAGTATCCCCGGCAGAACCAACGGTAATTGGAAGTGTAAGAGTTAAACTAGATAGGGGAACTCCAGATTGTAGTGTAGTCGTAAAAGCATTTGTTGCGTTTTGTAGTGTTGTGGCCCCAACTGTAGTACTAGCTACTCCGATTACAGGAGCCGAGGTTAGAGTCTTTACCCCATTTAAGGTTTGAGCACTCTCTGTCATTACAAAATACGCACTTAAACCCGCATCTGGTATAGTGTATTCTCGGGAAGCCCCCAAAGTTGGATGTGCGGCAATAAGAACATCAATCAGATTTGCATTCTGCGTATATTGGTCATCTACATTACTAGAAGATGTTGGATAAAGCGCTAGTCTACCAGCTACACCAGTGCTTACTGAACCATTGGCGCTCCAAGACATGTTACCAGAACCGTCAGAGACAATCGTATTTCCAGCGCTGCCTACTGTATTTGGTAATGTAAGAGTTATACTTGCCGTAGGTATAGCAGATTGTAGAGTCGTAGTAAAAGCATTAGTAGCATTATAAAGAGTAACAGCCCCCACAGAGGTAGAAGCTACCCCAATTAGCGGAGTACTTGTTAGAGTCTTAACACCGTTAAGTGTTTGCGACCCTTCTGTCATTACGAAACTTGCACTAGCCCCTACTTCAGGAATAGTATATTCGCGTGGTGCGGCAAGTGCGGGGTGAGCAGCAATCGCGATATCAATTAGTTGAGTATTTTGTGTGTAGGTATCATCTACTCCATTAGTGCTTGCAGCATAGAGAGCTAATCTTCCAGCAACACCCGTACTTACTAATCCTCTGGCAGACCAGGACATATTGCCTGATCCATCTGAAATGATGGAATCATTTGCATTTCCGACAGTATTTGGTAGTGTTAATGTAATACTGGCTGTAGGAACGGCGGATTGAAGAGTTGTTGTAAAAGCATTTGTGGCATTATAGAGAGTAGTAGCTCCGACAGTTGTACTTGCAACTCCGATAAGAGGAGTACTAGTAAATGTTTTTACTCCATTAATTGTCTGTGCTAATTCTGTCATTATAAAACTAGCTGTCGCGCCAACATCTGGAATAGTATATATAGCATTAGCAGCGGGAGTGGGAGCAGTTATTGTAACTGTTCTTGTTGTACCCAGTACCATTTGATTACTGATACTTGTTAGAGAAATAGAAACAAATGAAGGGCTAGCAGAAGTCCTTATATCTTGTATTGCATCAAGTGTAATAGTTCCAGCAGTATTAGTAATTGATACACTTGCTAGAGCACCCTGAGATAATGTGGCTATAACAGGTGCTGCACCAGTAGATCCTATAAATAACTGTCCATCAGTTAAAGCAGCAGATTCTACGATAGAACCACCAGTAGAAATCATAATACGAGAACTATTTAATGCTGTACTTGAATTAGTACCACCATTAGCAACAGGAAGAACTCCTGTTATTCCTGCGGTTAAGGACAACTGCCCATAAGCGGAATCAACTCCCGCACCACCACCAATAAGCGCGTAGTTAATTGTGCCAGCAGCAAATCGCGATAGCGCAAGACGCGCTTCGCTACTCATTGCTCCTGTGCCGCTATTAATTAGGACATGATCTGCTGTACCTAAAGCAATCTTAGAACGTTCAATAGCTGCTGTAGCATCAATATCAGCATTGACAATAGCAGAAGCACTTAGAACTCCAGCAACCGCTTTAACAACCCCCGAGAAAGCCGTTAGCGTCATCCCACCAAAGGTAGGAGTTGCTGCTGTGTGTATATCCTGTGGCCCAGAAAGAGTAATTACGCCGTTGCCATTAGTTACGGTAACTCTATTGGCTGTCTGTGTTAAAGTGGCGATAACGTACTTGCCTGTTGCAGTATTGCCAATTAAGAGTTGACCGTCTATTGGAGCCGTACTAAGTTCTGTGCCTCCATTAGCAATAGGTAGAGTACCTGTTACATCTGTAGTAAGATCAATATCCCCAGAGATTATATTCTTACTCGCATCTAATTTAAGAGGAGTTGAAGCTGTAAATCCCACATTAGTGAGAGCAATTGGTACTGCATCCGTAAAAGTCTTAGTATCTGCTATACTCTGATCGCCAGCAGTAAGAACAAAGGAAGCATCGCCCCCAACATCGGGGAGAGTGATTAGGCGACTTGCGGCTGGAGCAGTAGCACTGATGGTAATGAGATTACCTGTTCCTAGTACCAACTGATTTGTCGCCTTAGTCAGTAATAGGTAGTCGAAGGAGGGATGAGATGCGAGGGCGATGTCCTGTGGCAGGGATAGAGTAATGCTTCCTGCTCCATTTGTGACAAGAACCTGATTAGCTGAAGCCTGAGTAAGCGTTGTTTTAACTGGTACATTCCCTGTACTACCAATTACAAACTCACCATTAGTTAAGATATACTCTTGAAGTTTACTTAAAGCATCAGTGTATAAAACTGACTTTCCTACACTACCCGCGACCACACCCCCAATTGAAGCGCCCCCGGCACTTCCTGTTATATCGAAGCCCGAGTAGATAAGCGGGTTAAATTTTTGAGGCATTAGTTGCTCCTATTAAGCAATTCGTTCTACATCGAGCACATTAGAATGCGCAACATCGTCATATACAATTCTTAAAGTAGAAAGAAGATTGGCAAATTTAGTTGTAACTGGCGCAGATGCTGTAGCATTGAGAGACATAGTTACTTGTGTTAAGGAATCCACAGAGAGAATTGTTGTGTTTGCTGGAATACCCACACCATAAATGTACATACCAGCAACTAATCCTGCGGTTGATGCCATAGTTATAACTGGATTAAGATTAGTTGTGGTTGCTATTTGTGTATTAATTACGTCAAGAAAGCGTACATCATCAATTGTTGTAGAGAAATTTGTAATCGTGATTTTACTTCCAATTTTTCCAGAAACAAATCCATTAACACTTAAAGTTTTTTCGTTGTCATTAAAAGCTGCCTGGAATATTTGTGGATAATCTTTCTCGCTCAGTGTTTTTGAAGATATATTTGGCATACTTTGCTTCCTTTTATAATATTTTCACGTGCCCATAAGGGTTGAAGATTTTTATAGTGGCAAAGAACATAGAGATCTTTTTCTGTTTTAGCAGAGGAAAGAGGAATAATATGATCTATATGCCACAAGTTTTTATTCTCCCAGGACATGTCTTTTTTAAACTGCTTTTCTAAGTGCTTTTTTGTTTCCTGTACGGAAGTGCCTAGAATAACCTCAAGAGCTTTGTTCTTTTTTAGTCCTTGTCTTTTCAACGCACTATTAATTCTTGATCTAAGTTTTTGCTCTAGGTAAAATAACGTTTATTATTATTCATTTAGAAGGGCCTTGTATTACTTTCTTAATGCGTTTTAGACGTTCGGGCAACCCTTTCGGAGTTGGCTGAGAAGATATATATTCTGTTGCCTTTTCCTTTGTAAGACCGGGAGCCTTCGCCTTTCCTTGAGAAGCGCTCTTCATAAACTTCCATTGTTGGACACTACTCGCAGGGGGCATTAGTTCTTCTCACACGCAAACGAACCATCAAAAGTAGGCACTCCAACACAATTCTTCCATTGTGCTTTGCCACAGACATATTCAGCATCTCGTCCACTTATGGCGGAACAATCTTTTTTAAGTATTGGTCCACTTGAACATCCAAACATCCCGAGCAAAAGAACAAGACCAACTGAGCGTAGCGAAGTTATCAAATAACGCATATTGCCTCCAGTTTATTAATGCGGACCAATACAGGTAATGTCCCACATTGTGTCCTTGTGCGCAGCAGTTGCCACAAGCTGATCGGTATACACCACTGCACTAGAAGTAGTTACGGCACCAAGAGCGCAGGCCGTTACATATATGCCTGCTACATCTTGAGAGCTACAAACACAGGTTGGCGCAACCGAGTATTCCCCGGAAGCAAATGTAACCGTATAAGAGCCTGTTCCTGTCCATGCAGGCGTTCCCCAAGAGCCGGTACTTCTATAGGCATTAATTGTACCAGATACAGCATTGCTCTGATCCGTTGCCCCACCGACGTGCATTGCGTTTACTCTTATCTGCCCATTGTACGCGGAAGAAACCGAATGCGTCAGCACCGGCATCGGAAGGGATTGGTCAACAGGTGTGATCTGCCAACTTATTCCGTTGGACACGCTGTGCGAAGAACCCAAATAAACGGTTTTACCAGACACAAGTGCAGTGCGAAGTTTTACCGTTTTCAACGTTGGCCCTAGATCCATAATTGCACAAATTCGTGTTGAGGAGTTAGCCGCGTCGTTTCCCCCGGTATCTATCCCCTGAAAGTCCGTTGTTCCGTCGCTCATGTACCACGAGATCCCAGCCGCTGTGCTTAGGGAGTACGATAACGTCGCGCACACATTGTGCTTTCCCTGCTTGTTAGCAGTTACGTCAAGCCCCGGGAGTGCATTTCCTCCACTTGTTGCGGAAGCTACGGTTATATTACTCCGCTGCTCCTGTGTAAGAGAGCATGTGGCGTCTGCGCCGAAGTCAACTATAGTGGCATCGCTCCCCGCTACCGACCATGCGCAAGTGCTGCCATGATACCCCTGGTAATACGCGCTGGACAAATCCTGCGTAACCGCTATCTGCGAGGCGAGCGGGTATCGGTAGACGGATATTTTTGAATACCCGATAGAGTACAAGCCCACATCCCCCGATCCCCGCGCTTGCAAAGAAACATTCAGCGTTCCGGGTGACGAAGAATATGTGTACTGATTAGTGAATCCCGGACCATGTATCGGCGCGCCGTTCTGGTAAAGTGCTGCTTCGCCCCACTGGTTCGCGCCGTCGTAAAACCTGAAATATGAATTATCCGTTCCGTTGTGCTCCTGCACAATGTTTCCTGAATAAGTAGCA